>ENA-OPDC01000532-OPDC01000532.1-human-gut-metagenome-genome-assembly--contig:-NODE-532-length-16411-cov-3.253546_pt1 | contig 16411 bp, 10 predicted proteins | sample MGYA00241620_ERZ501503 | MGnify/ENA primary metagenome ERZ501503 (study PRJEB25962, sample SAMEA2042659) | human gut metagenome | biome: human gut; feature: human-associated habitat; material: faeces...
CATGTGCCTCCCGACAGCTCATCTTGCTGATTGGCTCAGTCGTCTGAAAAATCAAAACGCTCAAGGGGAGTACTACCTTACCGATGTGATTGGTCTCGCCTTTAATGACGGCGTGTCGATTACAACAGTCCATCCAGAGCATGTCTGGGAGGTCGAAGGAATCAACTCCAAATCACAGCTTGCACGGCTTGAAAGGGTGTGGCAGCGAGTGCAGGCTGAACGACTTCTTGAGGCCGGTGTGACGATTATTGACCCCGATCGATTCGATTTGCGCGGTGAACTCACTTGCGGACAAGATGTGGAAATCGATGTGAATGTCGTCTTTGAGGGACGAGTCGTGATTGGCAGCAATGTAAAGATTGGTGCCAACTGCGTCATCAGGGATGCCCAGATAGCCGATGGTGTACAGATTCTTCCGTTCTGCCACATTGATGGTGCATCAGTAGGGACGGGAAGCCGAGTGGGTCCATACTCTCGCCTTCGCCCTGGCGCCAAACTCCTGGGAGAAAACCACATTGGTAACTTCGTTGAGGTGAAAAAGTCTGTGGTGGGGCTTTCAAGCAAAGTGAACCATCTCACTTATATCGGAGACGCTTCAATCGGCGAACGCGTCAACATTGGAGCGGGGACTATTACCTGTAATTACGATGGCGTAAATAAATTTCGCACTGAGATCGGTGATGATGCCTTTATTGGTTCAGGTACTGAACTTGTCGCTCCTGTCTTGGTTGGTGCTGGTGCCACAGTGGGGGCGGGCACAACAGTGACGCGTTCTGTTCCTGCAGGCAAACTGGTGGTTGGCCGTGCGAGGCAGATAGTGGTGGAAGGGTGGACTCGCCCGGTGAAAAAGAACTGATTGAATTGTGGGAGAAGACATATGTGTGGCATTGTGGCTGCGGCAGCTCGTCGTAACGTCGTTCCGTTGCTTATTGAAGGGTTGCGGCGATTGGAGTATCGGGGTTATGACTCCTGCGGCATAGCCACCGTTGGCGATGATGGGCTCCGCCGCGCACGTTCAACTCAGCGAGTTGCCGAATTAGCGCGACAGGCTAAAGAACTCAATGCTCCGACAGGGATTGCACATACGCGATGGGCCACTCATGGAGCACCAGAAGTCTGCAATGCTCACCCCCACTTTTCCCGTGGACTCATCGGTCTCGTGCACAACGGCATTATTGAAAATTACGAGTCCATTCGAGAGCGTTTGAAGAATCTCGGCTATGACTTCACCAGTCAGACGGATACAGAGGTGATTGCCCATCTCATTCATTCGAACTATCAAGGTGATCTGCTTGAAGCCGTAAAAAAAAGTGTGCTTGAACTTGCCGGCAGTTACGCGATTGCAGTTATTTGCAAGGATGAGCCTCATCGAGTCGTTCTGGCTCGTCAGGGTTCTCCTCTTGTAGTAGGTATTGGCAATGGTGAAATGTTTGCAGCTTCAGATGCTATGGCTGTAGCTGGTATCACTGACCGAATTTTGTATCTCGCAGAGGGTGATGTCTGTGAAATTACACCGGATGCTGTAGATGTTTTCGCTCGAAATGGGAGCGAATTTATGTCGGTTGAACGTCCGGTGCGCACAGTTCAGGCCTATTCCCACGCAGTGGATCTGGGACCTTATCGCCATTACATGCAAAAAGAGATTTTCGAGCAGCCTCGTGCCATCAGCGATACGCTCGAAGGCGTTGCCGGCATTACGCCTAAACTCTTTGGATCAGAGGCCGAGACGGTTTTCACTGGTGTGAAACGTCTGCTTTTCCTGGCTTGCGGTACTTCTTATTACGCTGCGCTGACGGCAAAATATTGGATTGAGGCTATTGCGGGACTTCATTGCGATGTTGAGATTGCAAGCGAGTATCGCTACCGTATTTCTGTGCCAGATCCGGACACATTAGTGATAACGATTTCACAGTCTGGAGAGACGGCTGATACATTGGCGGCGCTTCGTCATGCTGCCGAGTTGGGAATGACAAAGTCCCTGACGATTTGCAACGTTGCTACATCGGCTATGGTGCGCGAGAGTCGCCTTGCTTATGTGACGCGTGCTGGTGTAGAAGTCGGTGTTGCGTCAACAAAGGCGTTTACTACTCAACTTACGGCTATCTATCTCTTGGCGCTGACTCTCGCCAAACTCAATGGCCGACTCACGCCAGAGGACGAAGAAAGAGAACTTAAGGCTTTGCGCCATGTTCCTGCAGCGTTGGGAGCTGTACTTGCTCTTGAGCCTCAGGTGATTGATTGGGCTGAAAGATTCGCGCGGAAGGAGCACGCTCTTTTCCTCGGACGAGGCATGCATTATCCGATTGCCTTGGAAGGTGCTTTGAAACTAAAGGAAATCAGCTATATCCACGCAGAGGCGTATCCAGCAGGTGAATTAAAGCACGGCCCATTGGCACTCGTGGATGAGGATATGCCGGTTGTAACGGTCGCGCCGAATGATCGGCTTCTGGAGAAACTTAAAAGCAACATGCAGGAAGTCCGTGCCCGAGGGGGCGAACTGTATGTTTTTGCCGATGGGGATAGCAACATCACCTCTGAAAGAGTGCACGTCATTCGTTTGCCGGAAAATTACGGCATGCTCTCTCCTATTCTGCACGTCGTACCGCTCCAATTGTTGGCCTATCATGCCGCTCTCGTTTGCGGGACGGATGTCGATAAACCAAGGAATCTCGCTAAGAGCGTGACAGTGGAATAAGCTGGTTGGAATTCAAAGAAAGACCCTATTGGAATAAAGAAGTTTCCAAGGGGTCTTTTTTATTGAATTCAAGTTGAAGTTAGCCACCGGCGATGAAAGTTCGGATGCCAGATCCGACGAACTGAACGCCAATACAGATCAGCAGAAACCCCATCAGCTTACCGATGACGAGAGTTCCAGAGGGGCCAAGGCGATTTGAAATGACATCGGAATAGCGCATGATGAACCATGAGAGACTGGTTGCGCACAGAATCGCTAGCGCCGTCCATGCAAAAGCGATAGCCATATCGATATAGCCCGGGAGCTCTGCAATTTCTGTAGAAAATCCGATGACCACAGCGATCGTACCGGGACCCGCGATACCCGGCATGGCAATGGGGAAAAAAGCATAGTCCTCGCGGTCGCGGCGAACAATCGGCGCTTTGTTCGGAGAATTACCTCCAAAAAGCATTTGATAGCCAATCGCTGCGACAACGAGACCGCCTGCAATGCGCATCGCACCGTACGAAATGCCAAAAAACGCAAGCAGTACATTGCCGCAGACAAGACTCACCAGCATGATGGCTGCAGCATAAATGCCAGCCCAATTAGCTTGTTGACGCCGTCTTTCCTCACTCATGCCTTGTGTAAGACTGATGAAGAGAGGCATTTTGGATGGCGGATTCGTGATGGTGATGAGCGAGACGAGACCGCCGAGGAAATATTGAAAATGGAGGGCTTCGAACATGGCTCCGGCTTCCCGGAATAAAGCAACACGGTGTTCAGTTCGCAGAAGCTGACGCCGCTGAGGATGAAGCTTTTGCAAAAAAGTGCAAATACGCTGTAATAGAGACATTATGCTGATGTTTTAACATTCTAATACTTAATCTTCGTCAGCATATAATACGTATTAATATCGACCGGAGTCGTTAACTTTAAGTTCATCGAAACAACTTTAACTGTTTTAGCATTATTTTTCTTATCTACTCTCTTCATTGCTTTTTCTCTAAAAGAGTCAACTTGAGGCTGACAAGTACCAAGATAGATAAAACTTTTACCGTCATCATCTGATTTTTTCACAAATAAATGAAAAGTAATTTCTTTATCCTTAAAATTTTGAATCTCTTTGCTTTCTAAATTCCGTGGGTATTTTGAATACATGTTAATAATAGACTGATTTATAAATTGATCTTGGTATGCCAAAGTTTGAGCATCGGGCTTTTTATTGTAAGTTATAAAAATAGCACAATTTTTCTTGTCATAATCAAACTTGTAACCACCAATATTTTGCCCAGGAACGATCTTCTCCCAATTTAACAGACGATTAGCATCCATTCGAGTATATCTTTCATCAATAGTAAAAATTTTTTCAGAATCGTATTTCTTAGAACGAAGTAAACCAGTTCTAATTGCATCCCTAAAAAGTAGATAAAAATTCTGATTTATTAGTTCTTCTCTTATCTTCTTATTCAAAGAATATTTTTTATTTTTATGTTCAACGATGCTTTCACCGCCATAAGTTTCTTTATTAGGCAAAGATTTTCTAACAAAATACGATAACGACAATATTGCATCAACTGATTTAAGAATATCATCGGAAATTAGACAATGATTTTTCCTTAAATTATCCAAATATTGCTTCTCTTTTATTTCTTTTTGACTTAATAGCTCATTTAACAGCAGAAGTTCATGCTCTCGTTTACCGTTTGCTAAAACTACAGTCAAAAATTCTAATATTTTATCTTGAAAATCTGATACTTGGTATGCACTCTCGCCCATTTCTTGCAAAAAATGACTATAATTTTTATACTTTTCAGCAATAATCTCACAGTCAATCGATTCTTTTTGCAAATCATACATTAATGGTATTCTACCGAACTTCCGCTTTTCATTCGTATATTCCTCACGCAATTTGCGCTTTAGAGTTAAATTTGAATGATTAATCGATTTATAAATTTGCTCCTTAGCCACATTTGTAAAATTAATCAACGATACACCATAAATCGGTTCTAGATCTAATTTATCCCGAACTCGATCACGATTGTGCGATTTATCTCCCGTTAAAGCTACAGGAATCAAATAATTATTGTCATAATCACCTACAAAATCTATTACAGTTAGATAATCCTTTCCCTTATACTTTCTAAGTCCACGCCCTAATTGCTGCACAAAAACAATACTTGACTGGGTATTTCTTAACAGAACGATTTGATTAATACATGGAATATCTACACCTTCGTTGAATACATCAACAGTAATGAGATATTTAACTTGGCCTTTTTCCAATCTCTTAACTGCTTTTTCTCGTTTACTGATTGAATCAGTTCCTGATATTGCAAGCGATGGACAATCCTTTTTCGTTAATTTCTCTGCTAAAATTTCTGCTTCTTTTTTGCGACTACAAAAAATTAGACCATGTAAAATTCGCCCAGAGTACCCATAATAATCTGTCTGTTGCAAAATATAATTTACTCGCTCATCACTTACTAATCGATTCAAGCTAGAAGCACCATTTATCAATTCATTTTGATAAATATAATCTTCAACACCGTAATAGTGAAAAGGACATAGCATATCTTGATTTAAAGCGTTTTGCAGACGTATTTCATAAGCAATATTGTAGTTAAAAAGCTTATAAATATTAAAATCATCAGTTCTTTCAGGTGTAGCAGTCATTCCTAAACAAAATTTAGGTCGAAAGTATTTAAAAATTTTTAATTCCTGAGCTGCTCCTAAATGATGTGCCTCATCAAACAAAATATAATCAAAGGCATCTTTAGCAAATTTCTTTAAATTTTCATCTTTAGCTAGAGTCTGAACCGTCGCAAAAACATACTTAGAATTTAAACCTTCTTGGTGGTTTCCACTGTAAATACCATAATCAGAATAATTACCGCCAATAACATTGTAAAAACTCTGCTTAGACTTCTGTAAAATTTGTTCACGATGAACTACATATAAGAATCTTTTCGGCTTAAATGTTCTAACATCAAAAGCACCGAGATATGTTTTCCCTGTTCCAGTTGCAGAAATTATTAATGCTGTATTTTCACCACTTTGCCTGAGACTTTGAATTTCGCCCAATGCTTCCTTCTGCATTTTATTAGGCTGTATTTTATTCGAATGCTTATTTTCTGCTATTTCAGATTCAACTAAATTATTTTGATCGTAATGTTTTTGATACTGTGAAAGCCATTGTTCTGTTAAAGGAGTTGCCTTACGCCATTCAGCTTCAATTTGTAGATTAATTTGTTCAGTAATTTCTGCATTATCAAGTGAATTAACATTCAAATTCCATTCATAATTACTAATTAACGCACCCGAAGTTAAATTAGAACTACCGATAATCGCTGAACGATAGCCTTCATGTTCAAACAAGTAACCCTTTGCATGAAAAGGCAGTTTTTTATTAGTTTTTGGATCTCTTTCATTGAAAATTCTAGTTTCAATATTAGGAACCTTCATCAAACTTCTAAAGGCTTCTGGCTCATTAAAATAAAGATACGTGGATGTTAAGACCCGTCCATGAATTCCACGTTTTGCTAAGTCAGATAAAACAGTCAAAAAGGAAGTAAAACCTTCCTGCGTTACAAATGCAACCGCAAAGGTAAAAGATTTGCAAGTTGCTAATTCCATCTTTAAAACTCGATAAACGTTATCATTTTGACCATGATTTAGAATAAGCCGAGCAGATAAATTTCCGGTACTTAGAAACTTATCTTTATCAATATAATTATTTAAAACTGTTTTCGTTAAATCATTTTCTAAATCCATCAGAAATTAATATCCTTAAAACTTGTTTTAGCTAATTCTTTAACCAATGGAGCATCGGCAGGAGCCCATTTTAAATTTGCAACTTGATCAGCTGATAGCCATTCAACTTTACTATGAGCAACGAGATCAAAATTATGAGTTAACAATTTAGCAAAGAAGACCGTTAATTCAACTATGCCAAAATCGTACTCATAACTTACTGTTTCGCCAAGCTGTGGTCCAATTTTAACTTCATCATGGAATTCTTCCTCAAGCTCACGTTTAGCTGCTTCTTGAGGTGTCTCACCCTTTTCTATCTTTCCACCAGGGAATTCCCACATACCACCTACTAAACGGTCTGCGTTGCGTTTCCCTGCTAAAACTTTATTGTACTTTTGATCTATAATTGCCACTCCTGCAACTCTGATAATCTTCTTTGCCATTTTATTTCTCCTAAGTTTTTTATTTTATTGTACACTAGCTAACCTTGAGTGAATAAAATGCCTAAATAAAAAAAGATCTAACTCAGATACAAAGTATCATTGTTAGATCATCATACTTTCTTTATTTTAAGCAACCAAAAAGAGCTCAATCACTGAGCTCTTATATTACGGAGACTGAGAGATTCGAACCCTCGCACCGGAATAACCCGATCTACACCCTTAGCAGGGGCGCCTCTTCAGCCACTTGAGTACTTCTCCAAATTCAAATGCATTCAGTTTTGAACAGCGTTCATCAGTGACGCATTTGAAATTATACTTTATGAATTTACTTTTGTCAATGCTTTTTTTAATTTTTTTCAATTATTTATTTTGTATCACCGGAATGCTTTATTTTTCCGCTCTTTTTTCAATAGAATGGTAAAAGCAATGACACAGATAATCACGGAAAGCAGGGAGCCTGCTGCCGTAGCCAGTCCCATGGGATAGAGCGTATCTGAAAAAAGCCTTGACATCATATAGACTCCGGGTACCCGGACGAGAACGATAGCCGTGATATTATGTAGAAAGGAAAGCCCCGACTTCTGGCAGGCACAGAAGTAGCCGCTGAAGCTGAAATGGATTCCCGCAAAGACGCAGTCCCAGATATAGCCTCTCAGATACTGGCCCCCGGAATGGATCACGGTTCCATTATCTGTGAAAAGGCTCACCACCGGATCTGCAGCAAACTGGATCACCACAGCCACCGTAAGGCCAAAACCCACGGCAATCATAATTGCATATTTTAAAGTCTCCACGGCCCTCTCCGGTTTTCCGGCGCCAAAATTCTGCGCGCCAAGGGCAGAGACGGAGGAAAGCATGGAGGAAGGCACCAGGAAAAGGAAGCTGATGACTTTTTCTACAATGCCCACTGCCGCCGCATCGTTTAAACCTCTGCGGTTCGCAATGATCGTTATGATAATGAAAGCAATCTGAATCAGCCCATCCTGAAAAGCGATGGGAATCCCGATCTGAAAAAGCTGGAGCATGACTGTCTTCTTCGGAAGAAAGTTCTCCTTATGAAGAGAAATGCCAGTTTTTCTTTTTTTCATCATAAGAAAGGACACGCCCACACTGACTGCCTGGGAGAGGGTGGTTCCAAGTGCAGCGCCCACAGGTCCCAGGTGAAACGCTCCCATGAAAAGATAGTCCAGCACAATATTTACTCCGCAGGCCACGGCGATAAAGTACATGGGACTTTTGGAATCTCCCAGGCCGCGGAAAATAGAGCTGATGATATTGTAGGCAGTGATAAAAGGAATGCCGAGAAAGCAGACGATCAGATAACGAACCGCTCCCTCCACAGCTTCCTCCGGGGTTGACATGACTGAAACGATACCTCGCACGGAAAGAAGCAGCACCGCCGTCAGAATCACAGAGAGCACCAGAAAGACCGTAACTGTATTTCCCGTACAGTCTGCCGCTTTTTTTCTGTCCTTGGCCCCTACGGCCTGGCCAATGCTCACAGTAGCGCCCATGGCAAGGCCCACAATCATCACAGTCAGCATATGCATGACCTGGCTTCCGACAGAGACCGCCGTGGTTCCTGCCACGCCCTCAAACTGACCAATGATAAAAAGATCCGCCATTCCGTAAAGAGTCTGCAGAAAATAAGATAAGAGATAAGGCAGAGAGAAATATACAAGATTTTTCAGCACACTTCCACTGGTCAGATTTTTTTCCATGGATTTATATTCTCCTTTGCGTTTTTCTCGATCTTAAACCCTACAGCTGTTGTAGAGTCAAGTCTGTGGATAAGAAAAACCGGAAAGAAATCCCTGCCGACAGTTTCTTCCCAGTCTTACTGCTCTTTATTCTGCTTTTTTTACAAAACGGTTATAAATATAGTCGTTTGCCCCTTTTTCCTCGCTGTCATCCAGCGCCTTCAGTTCCATGGGACGGTTGTATTTTCTCTCCAGGGCTTTCCGGATGAGATAGTCTGCCACCTGGGGATTTTTCGGCAGGAGCGGCCCATGAAGGTAGGTTCCGATGACGTTTTTGTAGACCACGCCCTCATAACCGGATTCCTCGTCGTTACCGTTGCCGTAAAGTACCTTCCCAAAGGGCTTATTTGCCCCGATAAAGGTCCTTCCTCCATGGTTCTCGAATCCCACTACCGGTAAGTCAAAAAGATCGCTCTTTAAGACGATATTTGAGATCAGACGGCCTTCCTTCTGCTCGGTATAGAGATCCACCAGCTCCAGGCCCTCGATGAGCCCGTCGTCGGTCTGGTAATATTTTCCAAGAAGCTGATAGCCGCCGCAGACAGCGATGACGACGCCGTCCGACTCCACATATGCCTTGAAATCCTCGCGGATCTCCTTGAGCTTGTTGCAGACAATCATCTGCTCCCGGTCGGAACCGCCGCCCAAGAGTACAATGTCAAGATCCTGAAAATCTACTTTATCCCCCGAGCGAAACTCTTTTACTTCCGCCCGGATCCCTCTCCACTCACAGCGTTTCTTCAGGCACTGGATATTTCCCCGGTCTCCGTAAAGATTCAGAAGATCCGGATAAAGATGGCCAATGGTAATGTTCATTTCTGCTCTCCCTCCAGTTTCTTCAGAATGTTGTGGGTCTTATAAAGACCGGTATAGTTTACCAGCACATAGAGGTTCTTCACACCGTCTTTGATGCGGTCCTGGATAGCCTTCTCAATATCCGGCTCGAGAATCGAGGGAATGTCCACATATTTCAGCCGAAGCTGCATATCCCGGCAGCGGATGCCGCTCACCGTGATGGAATGAATCCCCGCATTCTTAAACCGGTCGAAATCCACGTCCCAGAGCCAGGAGACGTCGATGCCGTCCTGACTGTTGTCGTTGATCAGGATAATCAGGTCTTTTTCCTTCGTATCTTCCATAACTGCGGAGATATTCTGGTTGAAGCCCGCCGGATTTTTCGCCAGGTTAAGGATGATGTCCGTTCCGTCGATGTGGAAGGCTTCGTTCCGGCCGTTTTCCGGGCTGTATTTTCTTAAGACACGGTTGTAGGCCGTGAGCTTTAAGCCCGCCTCTTTTCCTGCTGCATAAGCCGCCAGAATATTGTAGATGTTGTAAAAGCCTCTGTAATTGGCCTCAATGGCCGTTCCGTTCACCTCAAAGGACAGATTATCCCCGGCGTGAACTTTAAGGGCATTGTAGGTAAGCTTCGGCCGTTTGAAGCCGCAGTTGGGGCAGTAATAATCTCCCAGCTGGCTGTAATGATAAAAATGATACTCCATCCTGGAGCCGCATTTTTTGCAGAAGGTGCCCTCCCGGATCTCACCGGAATCCTTCTGATCCTTGAAATACTGCTCTCCGATACCGAAGGTCACATAAGGATTTCCGCTTTCCATGGCAAGATAGGTGGAAAGGGAATCGTCTCCGTTTACGATGACTTCCATTTCCGGCGCCATCTCCATGGCTTTTTTCAGAAGATTCATGGTAATGTCGATCTCACCGTACCGGTCCAGCTGGTCCCGGAAGAGATTGGTCAGCACCATGTAATCCGGCTTGAAATGTGGAAAAATCCGGACTGTGGAAGCCTCGTCCACCTCGATGCAGGCATAGTCTGCCTTCAGATTGCCGCTTAAGGAAGCGTTCTGGGCGAAGGCTGCTGCCACACCGTTGAGCATATTGGAGCCCGTATGGTTGCAGACCACCTTTTTCCCCTCCGCCTCGATGGCGGAGCAGAGAAGGTTGTTGGTGGTGGTTTTTCCGTTGGTTCCGCAGGTGACAAAGATCTTCTCCTTTACCTGGCCGGAGAGCTCTTTTAAAATATCCGGATCGATCTTCAGAGCGATCTGTCCGGCCAGAGTCACTCCCTGTTTACCGGTGATCCGGCAGGCAAAGCCCGTGGCCTTTGCCGCCCACACCGCGATGATTCTTCTTAATCTGCTCATTTATTTTGATTCTTCTTCCAGTTCAGTTTCCATGGTTTTCAGCATATCCTCGTCGGATTTGTTGGACTCCTCCTTGACTCTGGCGATGCTGGCTATCTTGATATCCTCTCCCACATCCATGAGTTTCACTCCGGAGGTCACTCGTCCCAGAATGGAAATGTCCTCGCAGGCGATGCGGATCACGATTCCCTCGGTATTGATGAGCAGGATCTCATTTTCTTTGTTAAGGATCTTTACGCCCACCACATTTCCGGTCTTCTCCATGATCTTGTAGCACTTCACGCCCTTACCGCCGCGGATCTGCGCGGTAAACTCGTTGAGGTCGGTCAGTTTGCCCATACCTTTTTCCGATACGGTCAGGAGATATTTACCCTGGGTGTCAAGCTGCATGCCCACAACTTCGTCTCCGTCGGAAAGGGTCATACCGATGACGCCCATGGAGACACGTCCGGTGCTTCTCACATCGGTCTCGTGGAAACGGATACACATGCCATACTTGGTCACGAGGAAAATATCTTTCTCATCGTTCGTGCGTTTTACCTCGATGAGCTCGTCGTCCTCGCGAAGGGTCATGGCTGCCAGGCCGCCTTTTCTCACATTGACATAATCCGTCACCGGAGTCTTTTTCACGATACCCTTCCTGGTCGCCATGAAGAGATACTGACCCTCGGTAAATTCTTTGATGGAAATCGTGGCCGTGATCTTCTCATCTGCGGCGAGCTGCAAGAGGTTCACAATAGCGGTACCCCTTGCCGTACGGCTGGCCTCCGGGATTTCATAGCCCTTGAGACGGTATACCCGGCCGGTGTTCGTAAAGAACATGATATAACTGTGGGTATTCATCATGAGAAGCTCAGTGATATAGTCATCCTCCAAAGTCTGCATACCCTTGATGCCTTTTCCGCCGCGGTTCTGGCTCTTGAAGTTGTCCACGGTCATACGCTTGATGTAGCCGAGTTTGGTCATGGCGATCACCACGTTCTCATCAGGGATCAGATCCTCGGTGGAAATATCAAACTCGTCAAAACCGATAGAGGTTCTTCTCTCGTCGCCGTACTTGTCAGCAATCTCGGAGATCTCCTTGCGGATTACGCCGAGCAGCAGGTTCTCGTCTGCCAGGATCGCTTTCAACTCGCCGATGCGCTTCATGAGCTCGGCGTATTCGTTTTCCAGCTTCTCCCGTTCCAGACCAGTCAGCGTACGGAGACGCATATCCACGATAGCCTGGGCCTGGGCATCAGAGAGAGCAAAGCGCTCCATCAAAGCCGCTTTCGCCGCCTGAGTATTGGCGGAACCGCGGATGATCTTAATGACCTCATCGATATTGTCAAGGGCAATGAGCAGTCCCTGTAAAATGTGGGCTCTCTCCTCTGCCTTGTTCAGATCATATTTCGTCCGTCTGGTGACTACATCCTCCTGATGACGGATGTAATGCTGCAGAATCTCCAGAATATTCATGACCTTGGGCTGCATCCGGGTGGGCTCGGTGCCTACCAGGGCCAGCATGATCACGCCGTAAGTATCCTGAAGCTGGGTATGTTTAAAGAGCTGGTTTAACACCACGTTCGCGTTGGCGTCGCGGCGGAGCTCGATATTGATCCGCATACCTTCACGGCTGGATTCATCGGTGATACCGGTGATGCCGTCGATCTTCTTGTCGCGGACCAGCTCGGCGATCTTCTCAATGAGCCGGGCCTTATTTACCATGTAGGGAAGCTCATGCACCAGAATCCGGCTCTTGCCGTTGGGCATGGACTCGATCTCAGTCACCGCCCGCACACGGATCTTTCCGCGGCCCGTACGGTAAGCTTCCTCGATGCCTTTGGTTCCGAGAATTATGGCTCCTGTGGGGAAATCCGGTCCTTTGATGATCTTTAAGATCTCCTCGATCTCCGTCTCCCGGTTCTCCAGAATCCGGTTGTCGATGATCTTCACGACAGCGGAAACCACCTCGCGAAGGTTGTGGGGCGGGATATTGGTCGCCATGCCGACAGCGATACCGGTGGTTCCGTTTACCAGAAGGTTCGGAATCCGGCTCGGCAGTACGGTGGGCTCTTTCTCAGTCTCATCAAAGTTCGGCTGGAAATCAACGGTGTCTTTGTTGATATCAGCCAGCATCTCCATGGAGATCCTGCTCAGTCTCGCCTCAGTGTATCGCATGGCTGCTGCGCCGTCGCCGTCCACGGAACCGAAGTTTCCATGGCCGTCTACCAGCGGATAACGGGTGGACCATTCCTGGGCCATATTTACCAGGGCTCCGTAAATGGAACTGTCACCATGGGGGTGATATTTACCCATGGTATCGCCGACGATACGCGCACACTTACGATGGGGCTTATCGGGTCCGTTGTTCAGCTCGATCATGGAGTACAGCACTCGTCTCTGTACGGGCTTTAAGCCGTCCCGCACATCCGGAAGAGCCCTGGAAGCGATTACACTCATGGCGTAATCGATATAGAACTTCTCCATGGTCTTTTTCAGGTCTCTTTCATGGACCTTGTCAAAAATATTGTCTTCCACGGTTTCTCCTCCTAAATGTCAAGATTTTCTACAAATTTCGCGTTTTCCTCGATGAACTCTCTTCTGGGCTCTACCTGATCTCCCATCAGGGTGGTGAAAGTCACATCCAGCTCGGAGGAGGCCTCGTCATCCATGTTCACACGAAGGAGGATCCTGCGCTCGGGGTCCATGGTAGTCTCCCAGAGCTGCTCAGGGTCCATCTCTCCCAGTCCTTTGTAACGCTGGATCTTGTTGTTCTGGTCACGGCCCACCTCGTTCAGGATCTTCGCGAGCTCCTCATCGCTGTAGGCATACCAGACTTTTTTGTTTTTCTCAAGCTTATAAAGGGGTGGCTGTGCCAGATACACATGGCCCTGGCGGATCAGCTCCGGCATGAACCGGTAAAGGAAGGTCAGCAGCAGGGTGCTGATATGGGCGCCGTCCACGTCGGCATCGGTCATGATGATGATGCGGTCATAACGAAGCTTGCTGATATCGAAATCCTCATGAATACCGGTTCCGAAGGCAGTGATCATCGCTTTGATTTCCGCATTTCCGTAGATCCGGTCGAGTCTTGCCTTCTCCACGTTCAGGATCTTTCCGCGAAGAGGAAGTATCGCCTGGGTCGCACGGCTTCTCGCGGTCTTCGCAGAGCCACCTGCAGAGTCTCCCTCTACGATGTAGATCTCGCAGTTTTTCGGATCTTTGTCCGTACAGTCAGCCAGTTTTCCTGGAAGCGCCATGCCGTCCAGGGCAGATTTTCTCCGGGTGAGCTCTCTGGCCTTCCGCGCTGCCTCCCGGGCACGCTGGGCCATGATAGATTTCTCCAGGACGATCTTTGCCACCTGCGGATGCTGCTCCAGATAAATCGTGAGCTGCTCTGTCACCAGGTTGTCAACGGCTCCGCGCGCTTCGCTGTTTCCAAGCTTCTGCTTGGTCTGACCCTCAAACTGGGGCTCCTCGAGCTTGACGCTGACGATAGCAGTCAGACCCTCACGGATATCCTCGCCGGAAAGGCTGTCAGACTCTTTGATGAGCTTATTGGCCTTGGCATAGGCGTTAAAAGTCTTTGTCAGGGCGTTACGGAAACCGGTAAGATGTGTTCCGCCCTCCGGGGTGGTGATGTTGTTTACAAAGCTGTAAACACCCTCGTTGTAACCGTCGTTGTGCTGAAGGGCAACCTCCACAGAAACGCCGTCCCTGTTTCCCTCACAGTAGACGATCTCCGGATAAAGGGGGGTCTTTCCGCGGTTTAAGTAGCTCACAAACTCCTTGATACCGCCCTCATAGTGGAACACCTTCTGTACGGGCTCATCTTCCCTGTCGTCCCTCAGGATGATACGGATTCCCTTGGTGAGGAAAGCCATCTCCCGGAGACGGTGCTTCAGGGTGTCAAAATCATATTCTGTCTCTTCAAAAATCTCCGGATCCGGCTGGAAATCCACCCGCGTTCCGCTCTTCTCCACCGGGCAGTCGCCCACGACCTTTAAGGGATAGCAGACTTTGCCCCGCTCATAGCGCTGCTGGTAAATCTTTCCTTCATAGCAGATCCGAACCTCCAGCCAGGTGGAAAGCGCATTTACGACAGAGGCTCCTACGCCGTGAAGTCCGCCGGACACCTTGTATCCGCCACCGCCGAATTTTCCGCCGGCATGAAGGATCGTAAAGACGACCTCGACAGCCGGAAGGCCGGATTTATGGTTGATGCCTACGGGGATACCGCGGCCGTTATCGATGACCGTGATGCTGTTTCCCTTGTTGATGATGACCTGTATTTCCGTACAGAAACCGGCCAGAGCCTCATCCACCGCATTGTCCACGATCTCATATACCAGATGATGGAGTCCCCGTACGGAAGTGCTTCCGATGTACATTCCCGGTCGTTTGCGGACTGCCTCCAGACCCTCCAGGATCTGGATCTGGTCTGCGCCATATTCTGCATTTTGTTGTTCTGTACCCATTTTCTAACCTCCTTAAGTTACTACTCCATCGCTTACCCGAAATACTTTATTTATCTCAAAACGGTTCTCGACAAACTCATCGAGTCCCGTACAGGTGATCAGTGTCTGTATATCATGAATGCCGTCCAGAAGATATTTCTGCCTGCTGCTGTCAAGCTCCGAGAGCACGTCGTCCAGAAGAAGCACCGGCGTATCCTTGATTTCCTGCTTCACCAGCTCGATCTCGGAAAGCTTCAGAGAAAGCGCTGCCGTACGCTGCTGCCCCTGGGAACCGAATTTCCGGATATCCATACCGCCGATATCGAAGCAGAGATCATCCCTATGGGGTCCCGCCTGGGTCGTACGGAGCTTCAGATCCCGGTCCCGGTTGGCCGTAAGCCTTGCTTCAAACTCTTCCGGCTCCACATTTTTCTCATAATGGATCACCAGAGTCTCCCGTCCTCCGGAAAGGCGCTGATGGATTCCGCCTATGATCTCGTTTAAACGGCCGACAAATTTTTCCCTCTCCCGGATGACCCGTTCCCCGTACTGAACGAGCTGGCGGTCCCAGACGTCCAGCGTATCCAGGTATTCCGGGCGGAACGTGATCTCCTTGAGCAGCTTGTTCCGCTGATTCAGGATCTTGTTGTAATTGGACAGCTGGAAAAGATAGACCTTCGAGAGCTGGCAGAGCTCCAGATCCATGAAACGCCGCCGCTCTCCCGGTCCGCTTTTGATGATATTCAGATCTTCCGGAGAAAAAAATACAAAGTTTCCCAGACCCAGAAGTTCTCCCGCCTTCCGTATGGGCACGCCGTTGATGGCAATTCCCTTGGGCCTGTTTTTCTTAAGATGCATGTCGATGCTGTAGGAGCTTCCGTCCCGGTCAAGCTTCATGCGGATGTGCGCTTCCTCCTGGTCAAAACGGATCATCTCCCGGTCCTTGCTTCCTTTGTGGGACTTGGTGGTCCCGCAGAGATAGACCGACTCCAGGATATTTGTCTTTCCCTGGGCATTTTCCCCGTAAAAAATATTGGTGCCGGGATCCAGCGTAAGCTCCAGCGTCTCATAATTTCTAAAATTTTCCAGTTTGATCGATTCGATTACCATTCGGCACCAGCCTTACTTTTTTTCCAGAACCGTTACCGTCTTTCCTTCGTAGGTAAAGGTGTCTCCCGGATGG
>ENA-OPDC01000549-OPDC01000549.1-human-gut-metagenome-genome-assembly--contig:-NODE-549-length-15944-cov-10.543080_pt1 | contig 15944 bp, 13 predicted proteins | sample MGYA00241620_ERZ501503 | MGnify/ENA primary metagenome ERZ501503 (study PRJEB25962, sample SAMEA2042659) | human gut metagenome | biome: human gut; feature: human-associated habitat; material: faeces...
ATAAAAAAGATCAACGGCAAGCGGTCTTTTGTTGCCCGTTCCACCGCTCTGGTGATCTTTTCTCCCACCACTTCCCCCATGCTCGCCATGAGAAAGCGGCTGTCGCAGACGCCGAAAACCGTGGGAAGCCCGTTGATCCGGCCTTTTCCTGTGAGTACGGCCTCGTCAAGGCCGGTCTTTTCCCGAAGATCCACGATCTTATCGGGATAGCCTCGATAACCCAGGGGATTTTTTTCATTGAGATCGGTGTCCCACTCCTCAAAACTCCCCTCATCCAGCACCTGCTCGATCCGGCGGCGGGCATGCATCCGGAAATAGGTGCCGCACCGCGGGCAGATATCCAGATTCTGTCTGGCCTCCTCCACAAAAACCGCTGATCTGCAGACCTTACACCGCTTCATGAGTCCGTCGGGAATCTCCGGGTTCCTTTTCCGCAGGATTCCAATGTTTACAGTCCGTTTAAAGTTCTGCTTAAAGTCCATTGCTGATTCCTCCGATCCTGTGTGTGTTCAGAAATTCAATGTCAAAGTTTCCGGCCTGGTAGTCCGGATCGCTCAAAATCTCATACTGGTAGTCGATGTTCGTGTCGATGCCGTCAAGAATCGTCTCCCCCAGGGCGCTCCGCATTTTCGCAATAGCCTCGGCCCGGTCTTTTCCGTGGACGATAAGCTTTGCCACCATGGAATCGTAGTAGGGCGGCACCTGATAACCGCTGTAGATTCCCGTATCCACCCGGACTCCGTTTCCCCCTGGAAAATGAACCTCAGAAATTTTTCCCGGAGAAGGACGAAAGCCTTTCTTGGGATTTTCAGCGTTGATCCGGCACTCGATCGCATGGCCGGAAAGCTGTACTTCCTTCTGCGTCACAGATAAGGGCAGTCCGGAGGCAATCCGAAGCTGTTCCTTCACAAGATCAAGCCCCGTCACAAATTCCGTCACCGGATGCTCCACCTGGATCCGTGTGTTCATCTCCATAAAATAAAACTTTCCGTTTCCTTCCAGCAGAAACTCAATCGTTCCGGCATTGACGTAACCTGCTGCCTTCGCCGCTCCCACCGCTGCCTTTCCCATGACTTTCCTGAGTCTCGGGGAAATGGCAGGCGGAGGGCTCTCCTCGATCATTTTCTGGTGATTCCGCTGGATAGAGCAGTCCCGCTCCCCGAGATGAATCACATGGCCCTGGCTGTCCGCCAGAATCTGAAACTCGATATGGCGGGGATGCTCCACAAAATGCTCGATGTACATCGTACCGTCGCCGAAGGCAGACTCTGCCTCTTTTTTTGCCGTGAGGAAGGCCTGGGAAAATTCTTCCCTCGTCCAGGCCGTACGCATGCCCTTTCCACCGCCGCCTAAAGCCGCCTTGATGATGACGGGATAGCCGATCCGTTCCGCTTCTTTTGCGCCCTCTTTTTCATCCAGAATGGGATGATCCGTTCCGGGAATCACCGGGATTCCGGCGGAAACCATCGTATTTCTGGCAACCTGCTTGTTTCCCAGAGCCCGAATCACCTCGGAGGAAGGACCCACGAATGTAAGGTTACATTTCTCACAGACCTCTGCAAAGCGGGCGTTTTCCGATAGAAAGCCGAAACCCGGATGGACGGCGTCCGCTCCGGTCACAAGGGCCGCACTTAAGATGCGCTCCATATTGAGATAACTGTCTTTGGAAGGCGCCGGTCCGATGCAGACCGCTTCGTCCGCCAGCTGTGTGTGGAGGCTGTCCTGATCCGCCTCGGAATAGACGGCCACCGTCGCAATTCCCATTTCCCTGCATGCCCGTATGATGCGGACAGCGATCTCGCCCCGATTGGCGATGAGCAATTTCTGTATCATATCCTCACCTTTGTCTGTCAGCCGACCATAAAGGTCAGCTCTGCTTTTACTGCAAGTTCTCCGTCTACCGTTGCAATAGCTTCCCCGATGCCTAAGGGGCCTTTTTCCCGGATGATCCGTGTCTCCAGACGGATTTTGTCACCGGGGCGGACCTTCCGTTTAAAGCGGCACTTCTCAATCCCGCCAAAATAGGCGATTTTCCCCTGATTTTCCGGCTTGGAGAGGATCGCCACCGCTCCGGTCTGGGCCAGGGCCTCCACAATCAGGACGCCCGGCATCACCGGCTCCTCCGGAAAATGCCCCTGGAAAAAATCTTCCCGGAAGGTCACACATTTGTAGCCCACCGCATATTTTCCCGGCTCGTAATCCTCGATAGCATCCACCAGAAGGAAGGGATGGCGGTGGGGAAGAATGGCTTCGATTTCTTTGACATTCAAACTGTTCATATCTTTCCTGCTTTCTGTTCTGCATTTGTAACGATTCAATGACAAGCAGATTTTTCTGTGCTTTTCATCCACACAGCCGCTCACACAATCCGGAAAAGCGGCATTCCGTACTCGACGCTCTCGCCGTTTTTCACATAGACTTCCGCTACCGTTCCGTCGAAATCGCTCTCGATCTCGTTCATCAGCTTCATAGCTTCCACGATAGCCAACACCTGGCCTTTTTTCACCGGATCACCCACCTTCACATAGGGGGCTGCGTCCTGGGAAGGTGCCGCATAAAACGTGCCTACCAGCGGCGATTTGACCAGTTTTCCTTCCGGCGGCTCCTCCTTTTTTCCGGAAACGTTTTCTCGAAGCTCTGTCTCTGAAACCATCGGTGCCGCCGTCAGCACGGCTTTTTCGCCGCACTGGATCGAAAGCTTCAGCTCTTCCGTTTCATATTCAAAAGAACTCAAGGAAGAATCGGAGACCTTGTCGATGAGCCGCAGCATTTCTTCAAAATTCATGCTTCTTCCTCCTCGTAAGCCTTCAGAAGAATGGTGGCGTTGTGGCCGCCAAAGCCCAGGGAATTGCTCATGGCATAGCGGATGTTCCGCTCTTTCGGTGCGCCGATCGTGTAATCGAGATCCATCTCGCCCTCGGTTTCGGTCGTTCCCATGGTTTGATGGATGAAGCCCTCCTGAAGAGCCTTGACGCAGACGATACACTCCACACCTCCGGCCGCTCCCAGAAGATGGCCCGTCATGGATTTCGTGGAATTGATGGAAACTTTTTTTGCCGCCTCCCCAAAAGCTGCCTTGATGGCCCGGGTCTCAAAAAGGTCATTGTGAGCGGTACCGGTGCCGTGGGCGTTGATATACTCCACTTCCTCCGGCTGCACTCCAGCCTCCTCCATAGCCAGCGTCATCGCTTTGGCCGCGCCGCTTCCATCCTCCAGAGGAGAGGTGATGTGGTAGGCATCGGAGGTTGCTCCATAGCCCACAAGCTCCGCCAGAATCTTTGCCCCCCTCTTTTTCGCATGGGAGAGCTCCTCCAGAACCACAATACCGGCACCTTCTCCCAGCACAAAACCGGAACGGTCTTTGTCAAAGGGAATCGAAGCGCGAAGGGGATCCGGGTTCGTGCTCAAAGCCGTGAGGTTCGTAAATCCGGCTACCCCGGTGGGGCAGATGGCTCCCTCAGTTCCTCCAGCCAGGCAGATGTCCGCATCTCCGTACTGGATCGCCCGGAAGGCATCCCCGATGCAGTGAGTTCCGGTGGCGCAGGCCGTCACCACATTCGTGCATTTTCCTCTGGCTCCCGCGGCAGAGCACCTCGAACTCCTCGTTGGTGCCCAGCAGCGGGTCTACGTTGAGATAGTCGGCGGTGTTGTAGCGGTGGTTGGAGTGCGCCTCAAAGATGGGGTTGAGGTAAAGGTAGTCCACCCCCATCTCCCGCAGATAGGGCAGCTTGATGCGGATGCCTTCCAAGTCGCCGCCGAAATAGTCCTCGTTCAGGTGGCCGCCGGTCTCGTTGGGCTGCCAGAAGGGTTCGGCGTGTTTGTCGGCCTGATACAGCCGGTCCGGGAAAGGCATGGGCTTGTTCTCAATGCCCTCGCAGAACCGGTCCGGGAAGATCTGATAGAACACCTTGCCCTTGATGCACTCCGGGGTCTGGAAACCGGCATCGTAGACGGTGATCTGCCATTTTTCGCCTTCCTGCCAGCTGACAACGCCGCAGTTGTCCGGCCCGCGGTAGATGCGGCGGAAGTCGGTGTAGAGGTCGAAGTAGTAGAAGTACAGGCCCGGGTCATTCAGCGGCAGCTCCACGGAAAAGTGGTTCTGCTGGGGGGTCTGGCCGTCGAACTTCATGCGGTAGTGCACCGGCACGTCATATTTTCCCTCCTTCTGGAGCACCAGATGAGGATCGACATAGCCCAGCTCTTCCGGGATGCACAGGGTCAAACGTACGGTCTGACCGGCCCGCAGTGCGCCAAAGGGCTGCTTGAAATAGGGGTCGTAGCTATTGAACAGACAAGACAAAGCAGGGTCGTCCTTTCTCAAAAAAGCCCCGGCGGGCCAAACGCCGCCGGGGCAGATGGATTTTTTAGGGAAAATTACTTGCCCATGGGCACCGGGGAAGCGTACCAGATGTCGTGTGCGTAATCCAGCACAGAGCGGTCGGCGCTGAAGATGCCGCTGTTGGCAATGTTCTTCAGGCTCATGTGTGCCCACTTTTCGCGGTCGGCATACAGCTTCTGCAGGTCGGCCTGTGCGCGGCGGTAATCCTTGAAGTCGGCCATGACCATATACGGGTCGCTGCTGCGCAGGTTCTCGGTCACTTCGTGGAAGTTCTCGCCGTTCCAGCCGCGCTCCAGGAAGTTCAGAGCGTTGTTGGCAACATCGTCGCCCATGATGAAAGCGTTGGGATGGTAGCCCACCTGCTTGAGGTTGTTCACCTCGGGGGTCAGCATACCGAAGATCAGCTCGTTCTCCTTGCCGGCAGCGTCTGCGATCTCCACGTTTGCGCCGTCCAGAGTGCCCAGAGTGATAGCGCCGTTCAGCATGAACTTCATGTTGCCGGTACCGGAAGCCTCGGTGCCGGCCAGAGAGATCTGCTCAGAGACCTCGGCGGCGGGCATCAGGTGCTCGCTCAGAGAGACGCAGTACTCTTCCAGATAGACCACGCGCAGCTTGTCGCGCACAGCGGGGTCGTTGTTAATGAGGTCGCCCAGCTTGCAAATCATGCGGATCATCTGCTTTGCCATGTAGTAGCCGGGAGCAGCCTTTGCACCGAAGATATAGGTCTTGGGGATGAAGTCGGCGTTGGGGTTCTCCTTCAGGTACAGGTACTGGGCAGCAATGTTCAGCGCGTTCAGGTGCTGGCGCTTATACTCGTGCATACGCTTGACCTGACAGTCAAAAATGGAGTTCGGGTCGATGACCTGACCGGTGCTCTTTGCCAGATAGTTGGCAAAGCTGGTCTTGTTCGTCAGCTTGATCTCGTTCAGGCGCTTGAGAACGGTCTTGTCGTTCTCGAACTTGTTCAGCTTGGACAGATCGGAAGCATCATGCTTGTAGCCGTCGCCGATGGTCTCGTCCAGCAGCTTGCACAGGCCGGGGTTAGAGGCCAGCAGCCAGCGGCGGTAAGCGATGCCGTTGGTCACGTTCTTGAAGGCCTGCGGCTTGAACAGGTAGTAATCGTGGAAGACGCTGTCCTTGATGATCTGGCTGTGCAGCTTGGACACGCCGTTGATGCTGTTGGCGGTGTAGGCGCAGATGTTTGCCATGCGCACCTGATTGTCGCCGATCAGTGCCATATAGTCGATCTTGCCCTTGTCGCCGGGGAAGACCTTCTCCAGCTCTGCGCGGGCGCGGCGGTCCATTTCCACCACGATCTGGTAGATGCGGGGCAGGGTCATCTTGAAGATGTCCACGTTCCACTTTTCCAGAGCCTCAGCCATGACGGTGTGGTTGGTGTAGGAGAAGACCTTCTGGCAGATGTCGAATGCCTTGTCCCAGCCAAAGCCGCACTCATCCAGCAGAATACGCATCATCTCGGGGATGGCGAGGGTGGGGTGGGTGTCGTTCAGTTGGATGGCCACCTTGTCGGGCAGATTCTCGAGGGTCGCATAGCTGGACAGGTGGTTCTGGACGATATCGCCGATGGATGCGGCAGACAGGAAGTACTGCTGGCGCAGGCGCAGGATCTTGCCCTCAACATGGTTATCGTTGGGGTACAGCACCTTGGAGATCAGCTCTGCATTGGCGTTCTTGCTCATTGCAGTGTTGTAGTTGCCCAGAGAGAAGCTGGACATATCAAAGTCCGGGGCCTTTGCCTGCCACAGGCGCAGCTTTGCAACGCCCTTGCCGTCGTAGCCCTGCACATACATATCAGAGGGAACAGCCATGACGCTGTTGTAGTTGGTGTGCTGGATATAGTGGAAGCCGTTGTCCCAGTTCTCGTGGATCTCGCCGTCAAAGCGCACTTCCACAGCCTGATCGGGGTGGCTCTGCAGCCAGACCTGACCGCCGGGCAGCCAGTTGTCGGCACGCTCCTGCTGCCAGCCGTCCACGATCTTCTGCTTGAAGATGCCGTACTCGTACAGGATGGAGTAGCCGGTGCCGCAGATGCCGGTGGTGGCCATGCCGTCCAGATAGCAGGCAGCCAGACGGCCCAGACCGCCGTTGCCCAGACCTGCATCCGGCTCTTCCTCAAAGATGCTGTCAATGCTGATATCAGCGTCGGACAGGGCCTTTTTTGCCACCTCGTCCAGACCCAGGTTCAGCAGGCTGGTCTTCAGGCTGCGGCCCATCAGGAACTCCATGCACAGATAATACACCTGCTTGGTGCCGGTGCCAATGGCCTTGGACTGGAACTTCTTGTGGTTCTCACTCATCATCTGGCGGCAGATCAGAGCCAGAGAGCGGTAGATCTGCTGGTTGGAAGCAACGCTCAGCTCCACGCCGTACTCGCTGGTGAGCTTGTCCTGAAGAAGTTTACCGAATTCTTTCGATGTCATAAAGGTACTCCTATCCGCATAAGTTTTCAGCTTTGCTAAAATAATTGAAATAATTGGCGCCTGCAGGCATTTTCCCTCACTTGCTCTGCCGCCAACATAACAAAAATATTATAATATGGCAGAATGACAAATGCAAGGAATCAGGGGATTTTTTCTGTAACTGACATTTTTTTATTGAACTTTCTGATAAATATGCCAAAATTTCAAAAAATACACTTTTTCTTGATGCTTATTTATATTATAATAGGGAAAGAAAGCTGTGTTCCGAAACATTTTTGGGGACAAACTCCGGGAGAAATGTGCCGGGTAACTCGCCCGGCGGGTGACAAGACACCAAAACGGTACCGGGAACGGTGCCGTTTCCCGGCAAAAATCAGAATATCACTGCCCGTTGCGGGCAGAAAAGGATAAAAAGGGGAAACAGATATGGTCAACAAGGTACGGGTGAACATTGCAGGTACGCCGTATGCCATTGCTACGACGGACCCGGAAAAATATATTTTGTCGCTGGCGAAAAAGCTGGATGAAGACATCACCAAGCTTTTGGACGATAATGCGAATCTTTCGGTGACGAAGGCGGCGGTGTTCTGCGCCATGGATTATCTGGACGAATACCGCAAGAGCACCGGCAGCGCGGAGAATATGCGCAGCCAGATCCAGGATTACATTGCGGATGCTACCCGCGCAAAGCTGGCGGAAGATAAGGTCAAAGCAGAGAATGAGGTGCTGCGGCGGGAAGCTGCCGCCCTGCGCGAACAGCTGGAAAAAATGCGCAATAAGGAAGCCCGGCGCGAGGAGCGCGCCCAGCAGGCGGCACAGCAGTCTGTTGCCGAGGGCGAAGCAGACAAGGCGGAATAAGCCGTTTACAGGATAAAGGAGAAGTATGTCAAAGATCGAGATCCTTGCCCCGGTGGGCAACGAAGAAATGCTGCGTGCCGCTGTGTTCAGCGGTGCCGACGCAGTGTATCTGGGTTTTTCGGGTTTCAATGCCCGCACCAGTGCCAACAATTTTAACGCGGATACGCTGAAAGATGCGGTCGCCTTCTGCCATGCACGGGGCGTGGCTGTGCATGTGGCGCTGAACACCACCGTCTATGGCGGCGAGCTGCCCGCGCTGGAACAGGCCATCCGTGCCGTTGCAGCCAGCGGTGCCGATGCGGTCATCTGTCAGGATCTGGCAGTGGCAACGCTGATCGGTAAAATTGCACCGCAGCTGCCGCGCCACGGCTCCACCCAGATGAGCGTGCACAGCCTGCAGGGTGCGCTGGAGCTCAAGGAGCTGGGCTTCACCCGCGTGGTGCTGGCCCGTGAGCTCAGCATGCCCGAGGTGGAGCATATCACAAAGCACTGCGGCATCGAGACCGAGTGCTTCGTGCACGGCGCGCTGTGCATGTGCGTCAGCGGCCAGTGCTACATGTCGGCCTTTCTGGGCGGACGCAGCGGCAACCGCGGTTCCTGTGCCGGCCCGTGCCGCCTGCCGTTTGAGGCAAATGCCCTGCCGGAGGGCAAGCCGGGCCGCCTGCACCACCTGTCCTTAAAGGATAATTCGGTCATTGATAAGCTGGACAAGCTGCAGGCGCTTGGCGTGGCATCGGCAAAAATCGAGGGCCGTCTGCGCACGCCGGAGTATGTGGCGGCGGCAGTCAGCGCCTGTCTTGCAGGCCGCGAGGGCCGCGCCTACGACCGCGACCTGTTGAAGAATGCTTTCAGCCGTTCCGGCTTCACCTCCGGCTATCTGGATGGAAAGATCGACGGCACCATGTTCGGCGTGCGCAGCGAAGCAGATGCCGAGCAGACCAAAAAGACCCTGCCCATGCTGCGGGAGCTTTACCGCCGTGAGCGCAGCCGCGTGCCGGTAAAGATGAAGCTGGAAATTGAAGAGGGTGGCGAAAAGCTCACTGTCACCGATGCAGACGGCAGCAAGGCCTTTGCCTATGGGGATGCAGAGCCGCAGCCTGCCCGTACTGATCCCACCGAAAGCCTGCACCGCAGCCTTGCCAAGACCGGCGGCACGCCTTTTGCGGTGGAAGATCAGGATATTACCGTGGAAATGGACGGCGGGCCGTGGTTTATCCCGGGCGGTGCGGTGAACGAGCTGCGCCGCGAAGCGCTGGATGCCCTGCTCAAAAAGCGGGAAGTGCTGCGCCCGTGGCCCACCACCGAGGAGCATGTGCCTGCCCTGCCGCTGCGCACCCTGCCGCCTCACCGTACCCTGCGTGCCCGGTTTGAGAGCTGGGAGCAGGTGCCGGAGCGGGCGCTTGACGGCATCGAGTATCTCATCCTGCCCATTGCGCAGGCCGACCGCGTGCCCCGGGAATGGCGGGCAAAGACCCTTTTGGAACTGCCCCGGGTCATGTTTGGCAAGCTGGAAGAGGATACCGCCCGCCGCATCGCGGCCACTCAGGATGCCGGTTTTGCAGGCTATGAGGTGAGCAATATCGCCCACCTGCGCCTGTGCCGGGGCCTGCCCATGAGCGGAAGCTTTGGCCTGAACATCACGAACCAGCTGGCCGCGCAGTTCTACGCGGACAACGGCCTTGGCTCCATGCTCATCCTGCCCGAGGTGAAGGACAGCGACATCAGCACCATTGCGCCCACCCATAACGGCAGGCCGGTGCCCACCGGCGTGCTGGTGTACGGCCATATGCCGCTGATGATCACCCGTGCCTGCCCGCTGCAGAACATCCACGACTGCGCCCACTGCGATAAGACCGGCGTGCTGACCGACCGCAAGGCCAAGAAGTTCCCAGTGCGGTGCGGCCTTGGTGTGCGCACCATCTATAACCCTGTACCTATTTATATGGGGGATAAGCCGGGCGCTTTGACGGTGGACTACGGTGTGGCTTACTTCACGCTGGAAAGCCGGGAGGAAGCGGCCAAAATTCTGGAGATGATTCGCACCCATGCACCCTTTGAAGGTGATTTTACCCGTGGGTTGTATTTTAAAGGTACGAACTGAAACTCCTTCCGTCATTGCTGACGCAATGCCGCCTCCCTGAGGGAGCTGTCGAGCGTATGCGAGACTGAAGGAGTTGCTATAAAATCAAAACGAGGTATACTATGGAACCCATCACAGTAAAATATAAGGTATTGGACACCCGTGCCAAGGTGCCCTCTTACGCAACCCCCGGCTCTGCTGCAGCCGACCTGTGCGCCGTACTGGACGCGCCGCTCACCCTTGCCCCCATGGAGCGGGCACTGGTGCCCACCGGCCTTGCCATCGAGCTGCCCGGCCCCCACAGTGTGGCACTGGTGTACGCCCGCAGCGGCCTTTCCATCAAGCACGGCCTGTGCATGGCCAACGGCGTGGGTGTGGTGGACAGCGATTACCGCGGCGAGCTGAAGGTGCCCATGGTCAATCTGGGCAGGGAAGCCTACACCATTCTGCCCGGTGAGCGTGTGGCCCAGCTGTGCATCGCACCGGTGTACACCGCTGCCTTTGTGCCTGCCGAAGAGCTGGGCGATACCCAGCGCGGCGAGGGCGGCTTTGGCTCTACCGGAAAGTGAGATGGAATCATGAACCTGATCTTAGCTTCCGGCAGCCCGCGCAGGCGGGAGCTGCTCTCCTTATATACCACCAATTTCACCGTCTGCGTCAGTGACTTTGACGAAAGTGCGGTGCAGGCCGCTACGCCTGCCCATCTGGTGGAACAGCTGGCCCGAGGCAAGTGCCTTGCTGTTTCGGCCCAGCACCCGGGCGCTGTGGTCATCGGCTGTGATACGGTGGTGGATGTGAACGGCGAGGTGTTCGGCAAGCCCCACAGCGAAGAGGACGCAAAGCGGATGCTGCGCGCCCTTTCCGGTGCCACCCACGAGGTGCACACCGGTGTGTGCATCTCGGACGGTGCGCGTACTGAAAGCTTTGTGGACAGCTGTCGCGTTACCTTCTTCCCGCTGGGTGAAGAGGAGATCGACTTCTACGCTTCCACCGCCGAACCCTACGATAAAGCCGGTGCCTATGCCATTCAGGGACGGGCGGCCCTCTGGCTGGACCGTATCGAGGGCGACTACTACACCATCATGGGTCTGCCGGTGAGCCGCACCGTACAGCTGCTGGCACATTTTGTGTGATAAAACTGGAAAAAACGAAGAAAACTTGCGCAAACGCTTGAGAAATCATTGCCTTGCGGCTATAATAGAACCGTGTTATTCTGCGCAAAGGCGGCACAAAAGGGCTGCCGGATGTTCTGGCGCTATAGATAAAATGGGAAGCATAAGGAGAATTTTTACAATGGGCCTGTTTTCTAAAGATGTAGGTATCGATCTGGGTACCGCAAATACTCTGGTATATATGAAGGGCAAGGGCATCATCATGCGGGAGCCTTCGGTCGTGGCTGTGGATACCAAGACCGACGAGGTGCGCTGTGTGGGTGCCGAGGCAAAGGCTGTCATTGGCCGTACCCCCGGCAGCATCGTGGCTGTGCGTCCGCTGAAGGATGGCGTGATCGCTGACTTTGACATCACCACCAACATGCTGGAAAATTTCCTCAAGAAGGCATGCGGCAACAGCATGTTCTCCCGCCCCCGCGTGGTCATCTGCATCCCGTCCGGCGTTACCGAGGTGGAGCGCCGCGCTGTGCGCGAAGCTACCCTGAAGGCCGGTGCCCGTCAGGTGTCCGTCATTGAGGAACCCATGGCAGCAGCCATCGGTGCGGGCCTGCCCATCAGCGAGCCTACCGGCAGCATGATCGTGGATATCGGCGGCGGCACGGCTGAGATCGCTGTGATCTCTCTGGGCGGCATCGTGGCCTCCCGCAGCGTGCGCATGGCAGGCGATATGTTCGATCAGGCCATCATCGCCTTCATCAAGCGCAAGTACAACCTGCTGATCGGTGAGCGCACCGCAGAGCAGATCAAGATCGAGATCGGCTCCGCCTATGCGCTGGACCCCGAAATGACCATGGAGATCAAGGGCCGTAACCTCGTGGACGGCCTGCCCAAGAACATCGTCGTCCACTCGGAGGATGTGCGCGAAGCTCTGCTGGAATGCCTGGTCAAGATCACCAGCGCCATCAAGGAAACGCTGGAGCGCACCCCGCCGGAGCTGAGTGCGGATATCATCGACCGCGGCATCACCCTGACCGGCGGCGGCGCACTGCTGCGCGGTCTGGATCAGCTGATTCAAAGCGAGACCGGCATCGACGTACACATTGCGGAAGACCCGCTGGACTGCGTGGCTAAGGGTGCCGGTGCGGTGCTGGATCATGTGGATGTCCTGCATGACGTGCTGGACACCGACGGCGGCCACATGTAACACGGGCAAGGCCCACACTTGCGGAAAAAGGCTCTTTTGCGCAGCGTCTGCGCTGATTTCCGCTGCAAACAATGTCTCTTGCGCGGATGGCAGGGCTGTCCGCGCTTTTCTTATGGCATCCACCCGAAACAGGAGGGTACTCCCTTGAAGGACTTTTTTGACACATGGAAATTTAAGATACTGGTAGCCGTGGCGGTGTTTCTGGTGGGCATTATGGCCTATGCCGGTGCCAACGGACGGCTGACTGCTGCCCCGCAGGAACTGCTGGGCGTGGTGCTGATGCCGCTCCAGAAGGTCACATCGGCACTGAGCGGCGGCATTGGCTCGGTGTGGGAAAAATACACCAGCATCGATGAGGTCATGGAACAGAACGAACAGCTGGAAGCGGAGAATGCTGAGCTGCGCCAGCAGATCGTGGACTACGACCGCATCAAGGCGGAGAACGAAGCCTACAAGGCACTGGCCCGCATTCAGGATTCCAACACCGAAGCAAGCTATATTTCTGCCTTTGTGATCGGCCGCGACCCGCTGGATGAGTTCGGAGGCTTTACGCTGGACTGCGGCACGGTGAACGGCGCAGCCGTGAACGATGCCGTGATCAGCGATAAGGGCTATCTGATCGGCATGGTGGTGGAAGCCGACACCACCAGCTGCAAGGTGATGACCATTCTGCACCCCAGCTTCAGCGCTGCGGGCGTGGTATCCCGCACGCGGGAAAACGGCATTATCAATGGCAGCACCGATTATGCCGGTGACGGCCTGTGCGTGCTGACCAATCTGGAACGCGCCACTGAGACGAAGATGGGCGATCAGGTGATCACCACCGGTCTTGGCGGAGTGTTCCCGCCGGATCTGCTGGTGGGAACCGTGCAGAAGGTGGAGCCGGAAGTCAGCGGAAAATCTTCCATTGCAGTGGTGCGCCCGGGTGCAGACCCGCGCACGGTCAAGCACGTATTCGTTATTACCGACTATTAAGGGGGCGCATTTGTATGGAATCACGCCGCATGCGCAGCCGCAGCCAGATCCTGAAATGGGTCTGCTACGCGGTGGCACTGTTTGTGTGCGCGGCACTGCAGACGACCCCCGGCCTGCTCCAGCTGGGGCAGGCAAAGCCGCTGTTCATTCTGCCGCTGTGTCTGGCTGTGGCCGTGTATGAAGGCGAGTTTGCAGGTGCGCTGTTTGGTGCCGTGAGCGGCCTTTTGTGGGACTACACCGCCGGGCGCACCGTGGGTATGCTGGCGCTGGAACTGCTGTTGCTCTGCTTTGCGCTTTCGGTGCTGGTTCAGGTGTATCTGCAGGGCAGCACATGGAACTTTGCGCTCATCAGCACCGGCACGGCCCTTGTGGTGCTCTCGCTGGACTGGCTGTTCTTCTACTACATGCCCGGCTACAGCTGGGCGCTGAGCCGCTGGCTGACCTTTGTGCTGCCTTCGGCCATGATGACGCTGGTGCCGTCGCTGATGCTGTTCAGTCTGGTGCGGCACATTTACAGCGCATTCAAAATCGACAACGGCGTAGTCTGAACCGCCGGAGGAAACGCGGATGAACCAAAACGAACGAAAAAACGTTGCGCGCCGGATGATCCTGCTCATTGCAGTGGCATGTGTTATCATGGGCCTGTACGTGATGCGGCTGATCTTTCTGCAGCTGGTCAACGGCGACGACTTCAAGGCCAAGGCCACCAACACCACCGACTATAACTTTACGGTCACGGCGGCCCGCGGCGATATCGTGGACAGCGCCGGGAGGCGCATTGCCACCACAACCACCAGCTACAATGTGGTTCTCAACAAACTGCTGATGGGCGACCGGGATCTGGACACCATGCTGCAGCAGATCGTGGAGCTGCTGCGTGCGAATGGCGAGAGCTGGAATGATACGCTGCTGATCGGTCAGGCGGACGCAGCAGGCAATTACGCCTTTACGGACGATGACACGTCCACCAGCGACCAGAAGCAGCTGGCAGACATGAAGGAAACGCTTGGTCTGCAGCAGTACGCCACCGCCAACGATGTAATGGAAATGCTGGTGGAAAAGAACGATCTGCAGGATTTTTCGCCGGAATGGCAGCGTGTGCTGGCCGGCATCCACTACGAGATGGACCGGCAGGCGTTCTCCAATGTGAACAATTTTGTCATGGCGGAGAACGTGAGCACCCTCGCGGTGGCCACCATCAAGGAGCACAGCCTGCAGCTGCCAGGTGTGGAGATCGTGGAAACCAGCGCCCGCAGCTACGACCAGAGCGATATCATCCCGGCGGTGCTGGGCCGTGTGGGCAAGATCACGGCGGAAAAGTGGAAGGTGACCGATTCCAACGGTCAGGTGACCTATCCGCTGCGGGAAAAAGGCTATAACATGAACGATGTTCTGGGCATTTCTGGTCTGGAATCCGTTTATGAGGACGAGCTGCGCGGCAAGGACGGCGTGGAGACCATCACCCGCAATTCGGACGGCGTGATCGTGGATACAAAGCTCACCACTGTGCCGGAGCCGGGCCATACCGTGCAGCTGACCATTGACAGCAACTTCCAGCGTGCCGTGGACAAGGCACTGGCGGACAACATTGATATGATCAACCGCGTGTACAATACCGGCACCATGAAAGCTGCCGCCGGTGCGGTGGTGGTGCTGGACGTGAAGGACGGCAGTGTGCTGGCAGCGTCCAACTACCCCAGCTATGACCAGAACCTGTATGCGTCCAACTACAGCGAGTACAGCTCCGACCCGAGCCTGCCGCTGTTCAACCGCGCATTGCAGGGCCTGTATACGCCGGGCTCAACCTTCAAGCCCGCCGTAGCGGTGGCTGCGCTGGACAGCGGCCTCATCAATCAGTATTCTACCGTATACTGCAACGGCGTGTACAACTACTTTAAGGACTATCATCCCCGCTGCACCCGCCACGGCCACAGCGGCAACATCGACGTCATCACGGCCATCAAGTGGAGCTGCAACATCTTCTTCTACGATGTGGGCCGCCGCACCACCAGCGATGTCTACGACGCCTACGCCTACAAGATGGGCCTTGGTACCCGCACCGGCGTGGAGGTCAATGAGGCCACCGGCCGCCTGACCACAAAGAACGACTCCAACTACACCGCTTCTCTGGACATCCAGGCTGCTATCGGTCAGGGCAACACCGTCGTCACCCCCGTCCAGCTGGCAACTTACGCCGGCACGCTAGCCAACCGGGGCGTGCGCTACCGCACCCACTTCGTCAAGGCCATCCTCGACACCAACACCGGCAAAGTCCTGCAGGAGACCCAGCCCGAGGTGATGGACGTCATCGAGGACCGGGGCGACACCTTCGACCTCGTGCGGCAGGGTATGATCGGAGTGTCGGAGACGATGTCGGGCCTGAAAAACTACCCCGTCACCATCGCCTGCAAGACCGGCACCCCTCAGCGCAGCGAGACGTACTACGTCGGCAGCACCCGCAAGCATTACACCAACACCACGATGATCGCCTACGGCCCGGCAGAGGACGCTGAGATCGCCCTCGGCATCGTCATTGAGTACGGCGGCGGCGGCGCCCGCGCCGGCAACCTCGTGGCCGACATCTTCGACGCCTACTACGCCATGAAGGACGGCAGCCTGACGCTGGACGAGACAGGAGCAGGCGAGACGGCGGACACGACAGCCGACGGGCAGGATGCTGTGCCGGAGACTGTGGAAAACAACGACGCCCTTGCAGACGACACCGCTCCCGCAGAACAGCCCGCCGTCTGAGCGATGGTGCGTGGATTTGGCAGAAATCTATGAAAAATTGGAACTTTTGCCCGAAAAACAGTTGTAAAAAGACAGAAACTGTGATACTATGATATGTGCAAGATGATTGCCCCGGACAGGGGCGTGGGAAAAGGAGAGGTTGACCGATGACGATTGCACTGATTGCGCATGACTCCAAAAAAGA
>ENA-OPDC01000552-OPDC01000552.1-human-gut-metagenome-genome-assembly--contig:-NODE-552-length-15845-cov-14.409310_pt1 | contig 15845 bp, 14 predicted proteins | sample MGYA00241620_ERZ501503 | MGnify/ENA primary metagenome ERZ501503 (study PRJEB25962, sample SAMEA2042659) | human gut metagenome | biome: human gut; feature: human-associated habitat; material: faeces...
CACTGCGTGTCCCAATGGGGTCAGGATTTCCGCCCCAGCTACCTGAAAATTGCCGAATTCATCTCCCGTCTGCCGTACCGCCCGGTCATTGGTGCGTTCACGGCAACGGCAACGGAACAGGTCAAGCAGGATATCATTGCCCTGCTGCAGCTCAACCAGCCTTTTACGCTGACCACCGGCTTTGATCGCCCCAACCTCTATTTTGGTGTGGCCCGCCCGCGGGATAAAGAACGTTATATTGAAGAATATATCCTCGACCACCGGGATCGAAGCGGCATTGTCTATTGCGCTACCCGCAAATCGGTAGAGTCCGTCTGTAAGGAGCTGCGATCCGTTGGCATTTCCGCCACCCGTTATCATGCGGGCTTAAGCGATGAGGAGCGCCGGGAAAATCAGGAGGATTTCATTTTCGACCGAAAGGAGATCATGGTGGCTACCAACGCTTTTGGCATGGGCATCGACAAGTCCAACGTCCGCTATGTGATCCACTATAACATGCCGAAAAATATGGAAAGCTATTACCAGGAAGCCGGAAGAGCCGGTCGTGATGGTCTCCCTTCGGAATGTGTGCTTTTTTATTCCGGACAGGATGTGGTGACGAATCAGTTTTTCATTGATCGGATGGAAGCGGCGGAAGGCATGGATGAGGAGACGGCGGCGCTGGTTCAGGAACGGGAGCGGGAACGGCTGAAAAAGATGACCTTTTACTGTTTCACCAACGAGTGTCTCCGGGCCTATATTCTCCGGTATTTTGGGGAGTACGGGGATAATTACTGCGGAAATTGCTCGAATTGTCTCACACAATTTGAAGAAAAAGACGTGTCGGAGACGGCGAAAAATCTCATCGGCTGTGTGAAGACAGCCAGACGGAGCTACGGAATGACGCTGATTGTGGATACGGTTCACGGTAGCAAAAACAGTCGGCTCATCCAGGTGGGCATGGACCAGAATCCCTACTACGGTACCTGTGAGGAGGAGCCAATCTACCGCCTTCGCCAGATCCTGAACCATCTTCTGGTGGAAGGTTATCTTTTTCTCACGGACGACAAATATCCGGTGCTGGAGCTCACGGAAAAATCAGAAGAAATCCTGAATGGCGGCACGCTTCTCATGAAGACCGCCAAAGAACAGCCGAAAAAAATCAAAGAGAAAAAGCCGAAGAAACGCCTACTGGCCGAGGAGGGAGAGGTGGACTACGACCTCTTTGAAAAACTCAGAGGGCTTCGCATGGAGCTTGCGAAAAAAGACCGGGTGCCGCCTTATCTTGTTTTCACGGATAAGACCCTGACCCAGATGTGCCAGCTCCACCCGAAGACAAAAGAAGAAATGCTTATGGTAAGCGGCGTGGGCGAGAATAAATTCAGAAAATATGGGGAAGCGTTCCTTGCGCTTCTTAACGAAGAAAGGCAGGACTAAGAAATGTCATTAGTAAAAGCGGAAGAAGATCTCAAAAAGAAAGGAATGCTGGATCGCGTAATCCATCTGGCAGCTTCCACGGCGACGGTGGCGGAGGCCGCCGAAGCTCTCGGCGTGGAGCCCGGAATGATCGCCAAGACCCTTTCCTTTCTCCAGGAAGAGAAGCCGGTGCTGATTCTGACCGAAGGAACCGCAAAGATCGACAACCGGAAATACAAAGATACCTTCCATATCAAAGCCAAAATGATTCCCTTCGAGGAAGTGGAAACTCAGGTCGGTCATGCTCCCGGCGGCGTTTGCTGCCTGCCTTTTTTACGGCCGTTTCCAGCTGGGTCATGATGGCGGTCTTGGAGATGTTGGTCTCCTCGGCCAGACGGCCTGCGTAGACCTCCTGCTCGGTGGGGTTGGAGCGCTCCGCCAGCATATTCACGGCTTCCTTGACATATTCCAGCCGCTGGGCATCCTGCTTGAGGTCGTATTTGTTCTTGAGCCGCCCCAGCCGGAAGTCCAGCGCGTTGCCCACGCCGTCCAGCAGTGCCTTGAACCGCTCGGAGCCATACTTTTTGATGTACTCATCCGGATCTTTTGCACCCGGGATCTGCAGCACACCCACCTTGACCGGGCTATTGCGGAACAGTTCCAGCGAGCGCAGGGTGGCCTTCTGACCGGCCTCATCCGAGTCGTAGCTCAGGATGACTTCCTCCGCGTACTGGCTGATGAGCTTTACCTGATCCGGAGTCAGGGCCGTGCCGCAGGCGCAGACCGCCGTGTCGATCCCCGCCTGATGCATGGAAATAACGTCCATGTAACCCTCGCAGAGAACGAACCGCCGGGAAGCGCTCTTCTTGGCGATCTGCAGAGCGAACACGGTATCCGACTTGTGGTAGACCAGTGTCTCGGGGCTGTTGACGTACTTGGGCTTGGAATCGTCCAGCACACGGCCGCCAAAGGCGATGATGTTGCCTCGCAGGTCGAAGATGGGGGTCATCACCCGCTTCCAGAACAGGCAGTAGATCCGCCCGGACGGACTGCGCTTGAACAGACCACTGGCGTCCAGCTCCTGCTGATTGTAGCCTTTGTCGCGCAGGAACTGGTACAGGGCCTGCCCGTCGTTGGGCGCATAGCCCAGGCCGAACCGGACGATGGTCTTGTCGTCCAGGCCGCGCCGTCGCCAGTAGGCACGGGCCTGCCGGGCCTCCTCCACGGTGGAGTTGAGGCAGGCATGGAAAAACCGGGCCGCCTCCTTGTTCATGGACAGGATGCGGCTTCGCATCCTGCCGGTCTTGTCGTCCTCCTGGGGCTCGGGCATCCCGGCCCGGGCGGCCAAGAGCTTCACGGCCTCCACATAATCGATGCTGTTGATCTTGCGGGCAAAAACGATGGCGTCGCCGCCCGCCCCGCAGCCAAAGCAGTAAAAGCTCTGGGTGTCCGGGTAGACGTAGAAGGAGGGCGTCTTCTCGCTGTGGAAGGGGCACAGCCCGCCGTACAGCCTGCCCTTCCGCTTGAGCTGCACATAGCTGCCCACCAGCTCGACGATGTCCGTCCGGCGGTTGAGCTCCTCGATGTATTCGTGTGGGATCATGGTTGATTCAATTGCTCCTTATAACACGTGCCACTTGCGGGGCACGAAGACGTCCTCGAAGGTGCGGATGGCAAACTCATCGCTCATGCCGCTGATGTAGTCGGTCACGGCCCGCTCCCGCCCCTCCTGATAGGCCAGCTGCAAGTAAAAGTTGGACATCTGGTCGATGTGGGTCAGGTAGTACTCGTACAGCTCGGTGAGCACCTTTTCCACCTTCTGTTCTTCCTTTTTGGCGCTGCGCTCCACATAGACGGTGCGGTACATGAAATCCTTGAGAGCCAGGAAGGCTTCGTTCTCCTCCGCGCCCACCTGTACATCCCCCTCGCTGCTGCGCAGGATGCTGTTGATCATGGTGGTGATGCGCTGAGACTTCGTCTCACCCAGCACGGCGGTGCATTCTCTGGGCAGGGTGGCCGGGTCCAGCACACCGGCACGCACGGCATCCTCGATATCGTGGTTCACAAAGGCGATCTGATCCGCCATGCGGACGATGCGTCCCTCCGGGGTGGCCGCCCAGGTGCCCTTGGTATGGGTCACGATGCCGTTGCGCACCTCCCAGGTCAGGTTCAGGCCCCTGCCGTCCTTTTCCAGCTTGTCCACCACACGCAGGCTCTGCATATAATGCCGAAACCCCTCCGGGCAGAGCTTGTCCAGTGCGCTCTCCCCTGCGTGGCCAAAGGGCGTGTGCCCCAGGTCATGGGCCAGGCTGATGGCCTCGGTCAGATCCTCGTTGAGGCGCAGGGCGCGGGCAATGGTGCGGGCGATCTGCGCCACCTCCAGTGTGTGGGTGAGCCGGGTGCGGTAGAGGTCGCCCTCCGGCGAGAGGAATACCTGCGTTTTCTGCTTGAGCCGCCGGAACGCCTTGCAGTGGATGATCCGGTCACGGTCCCGCTGGAACACCGGACGGATAGGGTCCTGCTCTTCGGGCCTCACCCTGCCCCGGCTGGCATCGCTGAATGTTGCCCAGGGGGCCAAGGTCAGCCGCTCGATCTCTTCGGTGCGCTGTCGTACATCCATCAGGAACCCTCACTTTCTGTTTTCTCCCCCTCCTCTCGCACGGCGCAGCCGATCCCCATGCCGCGTCTGCGGCAAGTATAGCACACCCGCCCTGTCGAAGGGGGAAAGTTTTTGTCTTGGAACGAATAAAATTTCTCGATCTTGCTGCCGCTCGCCAGACTTTCCCGCAGGGAAGCCTGTGTCATAACGGCTGGCAGTCAGCTTTCAGGTCAGAATGGAGCGTAGAACGGCTGCGATACACTCACCTGTGCGCCACCCCGGGTCAGCTCCCGGAGCTGCTCCAGCAAGGGCGGCTCCGTACCCTCAGGCATCTGCCAGCGCAGGGTGACACGGTCGGTGAACTGGGGGTCTGCAAGCTTTGCCCCCGCCGCCTGGATGAGCAGCGCCGCCCGCTCGTAGAGTGAGTAATCCACCGTCACTTCCAGCTCCACCACACTGCGTACCGTGACCACCTCGGCGGCTTCCAGCGCGCGGGCGGTGGCGGTGGTATAGCCCCGCACCAGGCCGCCGGTGCCCAGCAGCACGCCGCCAAAGTATCGGGTGATGACCACGACAAGGTCAGTCAAACCGCTGTGCTGCAGTACTTCCAGTGCCGGAGTTCCCGCCGTCTTGGCCGGTTCACCGTCATCAGAATAGCGCTCCCGGTTGCCCCCCCGCAGGCGGTAGGCATAGACATTGTGCCGGGCCGTGCGGTTGGCTGCCCGCACCTGCTCCAAAAAAGCCACCGCCTTTTCCTCGCTGTCCGCAAAGGAAAGCTGCGCAATAAAGCGGCTCTTCTTTTCCTCATATTCGCCGGTGGCCGTGCCCCGGATGGTGCGGTAATCCTCCACGCTGGTTCCTCCTGCTCATTGATTTGATTTATTTAATAAGTATAGCATAAATCCCGGCAAAGAAAAAGCCTGCTTGCTGGCACTGCGTACCGTAAAACTCCCGTTTCAATCTTCACGAGTGATTTTTCTTGGAAGAAGCCCTGCCGAAGAACATCTGCCCGGCATTATACAAACGAAAGAATGTATGAAAAAGAAGAAACACATCTCAGAAGAGCAGCATTATCTCTGTGAAATCGGTCTGGAAAAGATGCCATATGGATCTTCCTGGCTCTACAAATCTTATACAGAGGAAAGCCTCACGCACATCAAGATTACGGCCTATTATAATGTGGGCGAGGCTTTTCTTCAAGCTTCCACTGCAGCATGGGGGAATCTATGGGATTGCCGTGCCGCGCTTCGCAAGTTGGTATCCTCCGTCTATCTGGAAAGCGATTTGAACCTTCCATTCGGAAAAAACGGAAAATTCTTATTTCAACTTGGGTATACTCCTGTTGTGTCCGACATGAAGAAAATCGTTCAGAAAACTGCCGCATTGTCTTTCCCCAAATGGGCGTTAGCCGTATGGGATATGGATACTGCAACATTATATATGGTCAAATACGACAGAAGTCATTGATTTTCTTTGTTTATCTGTGATACCATTCGTTACGAGACCAACGGCGTTGCTCTCTTCGCCTATGGTGGAGACTCCGGCACTCAAAGAAATTTTCCGAAAAACACAACGAGGTGACCATTTTTGAAACGTCGAACTTTTCTTGTCTGCTCCGCTGCACTTTTTTGCAGTGCGTTTCTGGCAGGAGGCTGCACTCAAAAAACTTCTCAGCCCGTCCTTCAGCAAATTGAATACTCCAATTTGGCAGATTCGGATACACAAGCTCTTCTTTCCAAACTTTTGCAGGATGCCGGCGTATCCGACCTACGGATACAGACCTTCTTTGATCATGTGCAAAAGTTCAACAATGCTGTGGACCCGGCATGGCTCACCACAGGGTTTGAAAATGCCAAGCCTTCGGATCTGAAATACGATCCTTACTCCATGCAGGACGCATGGACGGAAAAATATGACACCTTCCCCGGCTGGAACTGTCGGATCACTGCTTGTGGGCTGTTCGGTGATTTTATCACTGTCACGGGCAAGGCAGACCTTGACTCAGCCGAGGACACCCTGTTTATGGACTATGAAACACTGGATTCTGACCCAGAATCCCTTTGCGGCGACGAACGGCAAAAGTTTGATGCGCTGTTCGCCCCGGTTAAAACCACCAATACGACCGATATTCCTACCCATTTGAAAACGATTCAGCAGGAATGGAAGAAACGCGGTCTCTCTTTCGCGGAAGATGATAAGATTCGTCTTGTCTCCGTAGTCCTGCACGATCAGTTCTCTGAAACGGACAATTCTCTTATGATCGGTCATGTCGGCGTTATGCTTCCCACATCGGATGCGGTATATTTCGTCGAAAAGGTCGCTTTTCAGGAGCCGTATCGCTTGTTGAAGTTCAAAAATCGAACCGAGTTGAGCGATTATCTGATGCTGAAATACGACAACTCGTGGGGACAGGATACTGCCCACACCTTTATTATGGAAAATTCAGACCTGATGGACGGCTGGCGCATTCTTGACGAACAGAAAGACGCAAGCTAAAAGCATCGCATTCGTTGGGAGCCGTCCAATCTGACAGATCATTCGCCCTCTGATACCAAAAAGACGCTGCAACCTCTTACCCAGAGGCGGCAGCGTCCTTTTTATATTGGAATGTTTTTGTTCGCAGGGGAACTCTGGGCTTATGACAGGGTATGTATAATGTGCAGAGCCATATCAGCATTTTCTTTGTCCACAAACACCTCTGTGACATATTGCGGTTTTATGCCGAGGGTTCCAATTCTTGCTTGATCAAATGTGTTATGCCGATTGACATCTTTGGATTTACAATAGAATTTAATTCCAGCTGCCGCCAACGCATCCGTGATGCGATTGCATTGGTAAGGGTCAGAAACTGTTGCAACTAGCGATTTGAAAAAATGCTCCAACATAAAGAGACCTCCTTGTATACACTCTAATCTCGTACAAAGCCATCCGGCACATAATGGTCGCTGTATCCATTCGGGAGCTATTCCAATAGCCGTTCCATGCAAAGTTCCTGCTCTGCCATGATGGATTCATCCGTTGGGTCGTAGACTTGTTGGCTGTGGATCGCATTTTTTATCGGCATGGTTCTACTCTCCTTATTTATAAGGAATCTTTCTCATTTTTCAGTAGATTCTTCCAGATTCTTTCGGTACTGTGCCGGACTGACACCATACTCTTTCTTGAATACCCGGCTAAAATAGAGTGGGTTATCATACCCTACGATCTCTGCAATTTCTCCAATATTGTATTCGGTGTTCTCCAATAAGCTTTGTGCATTTACCATCCGAAGGGACAGGATGTATTGTGCAGGGCTTATTTTCATGTACAGCTTAAAATTACGGATAAACCAGTTCGTACTGATATGCAGCGATTCTGCGTAATCGTCCACACTGACCTTTGTATTATAATTCTCGTTAAAGTAGGCAACGGCGGCTTCGATTTCTTCGGGGATGCTTGTAGTTGTTTTCTCGCTTTCCTGCTGTTGCCTGCTTACTAAAAGCAGAATGATGTTGAAGAGAGAAGCAATATAGTCTTCATAGCCATATTCACATTGTTGCAGTTCCCGGATGATCTTTCGGAACAGCATTTTGTAATCCGGCAGTGTGCCGCTGTAAAAAACGTGCTTGTCCAAGGGTATTCCGTGATAGTTCAGGATGTTTTTGACATCGTATCCTGTAAAGTGAATCCAGAACACCTCTGGATGATCTTCTACATAGTAGACATACTTCTGGATTTCTTTCGGCTGATAAAGCACCATGTGTCCAGAAGTCACCACTTCCTCAACACCATCGAACCAGAAGTGTGCTTTACCAGATGCCACATAGAGGATTTGATAGTCTCTGCGACCCTTTGCCCAAAAAGTAGGTAGCTTAGGGCGTTTTTTCAAGCGATAAGTGCCGCAGCTGCCTACGACCAGCGGCTTTGAGTAGTCTTTGAAATCCAAACGGGAGTTGTTCAAATATCCTGAGTTGAAATACATCCCTGCGTCCTCCTCATCTTCAGAGATTTTACAGTGATTTGGAAAATGTTCTATCAAAAAATTACAAACACTTTGATTTTGTGCATATTTTGTTCCATCTTGTCTATATCTTTTCGTTCCATTAGATTCTATAATATTTTCAGACGGAACGCAAGAGATTTGGGCAACTTGCGTAATGAGAATTCCAGTCTGAAGTGCGCAGCAGATTGGTCGCGCCCACACAAAACAAGCAAGATGGGAGAAAGCACAATGACTGAGAAACGTTATCTAAAGTGGTATAATAAAGTCGGCTATGGTTCAGGCGATATTGCAGGCAACGTGGTGTATGCATTCCTGTCCTCCTTCGTCATGATCTATCTGACCAACACCGTTGGCCTGAACCCCGGTATTGTCGGCACTCTGATTGCAGTTTCCAAACTGCTGGACGGTGTGACGGACATTTTCTTTGGTTCTTTGATTGACAAAACGCATTCTAAGATGGGCAAAGCCCGTCCTTGGATGCTGTACGGCTACATTGGCTGTGCCATTACGCTGGTGGCAATTTTCGCCATCCCGACCAATCTGGGACAGTTTGCACAGTACGCATGGTTCCTGATCGCATATACTCTGCTGAACGCTGTATTCTACACTGCCAACAACATTGCTTACTCTGCACTGACTGCTCTCGTCACGAAGAACAGTGCCGAACAGGTCGAGATGGGTTCTTGGCGTTTCATGTTCGCCTTTGCCACCAGCCTGCTCATCCAGTCCATCACGCTGGGTGCTGTTACGGCATTGGGCGGTGGTGCTGCCGGTTGGCGCACTGTTGCAATCATCTACGCCATCATCGGTCTGCTTGTCAACACCCTCTCCGTTTTCTCCGTGAAGGAACTGCCGGAAGGCGAATTGGTGGATACCACCAACAAAAAGGAAATCGAGCAGGACGAAAAGTATAATCTGGTTCAGGCTGCAAAGCTGCTTGCTGGTAACAAATATTATATGATGATTTGCGTCACCTACATTTTGCAGCAGATCTACGGTGCCATGATCAGCATGGGCACCTACTATGCAACCTACATCCTTGGCAACCAGAATCTGTTCGGTGTATTCTCTTGGGCAATCAACATTCCTCTGATCATCGCACTGGTGTTCACCCCGACCTTGGTTGCAAAGTGGAATGGAATGTATAAGCTGAATGTAATGAGCTATACTCTGGCAACGATTTCTCGTGCACTGGTTGCTGTAGCTGGTTACATGGGCAGCGGCAATGTGACCTTGATGCTGCTCTTTACTGCAATCGCAGCTCTTGGTCAGGGTCCTTGGCAGGGCGATATGAACGCTGTGATTGCTGCTTGCTCTGAATATACTTGGCTGACGAAGCATAAGCGCGTGGATGGCACGATGTACTCCTGCACTTCTCTCGGTGTGAAGCTGGGCGGCGGTCTGGGTACTGCCATCACCGGCTGGCTGCTGGCTGCAAGCCATTTTGACAGCGCTCTGACCGTTCAGCCGGATTCCTGCATCAATATGCTGAAGATCATGTATCTGGTGATCCCGTTTGCTCTGGATGCAATCATCACCTTCATTCTGTCTCATCTGAAAGTTGAAGAAGCAAATGAAAAACTGCGTGCAGCAGTCTGATAACAAGCCATTATCATTTCTCCTTCATCTGCTGTTCCCCGGAGGAATCCAGCGATTCCTCCGGGGAGGCTGGAGAAATATTATAAAATTATAAAAGGTAAATGAGGAAATACTATGGCTGCATTTGATTTTGCAAAAGTAAAAGACCCCACCTTTTTCAAGGAAAACGTGCTGAATGCTCATGCAAGTTTCCGTACTTACGCTTCCCGCGAAGAATATCGGACAGGCTCCTCTTCTTTGGCGCTGAAGCTGGACGGTATCTGGAAATTCGCCTACGCAAAGAACTACACCAGTGCCATCCCCGGCTTTGAAAAGACAGATTACGATTGCAGCGGCTGGGATGACATTCATGTTCCGGCACACATCCAGATGGAGGGCTACGACATTCCCCAGTACGCGAATATTCAGTATCCGTGGGATGGCCGTGAAGAAGTACAGCCGGGCGAGATCCCGCAGCGGTTCAATCCGGTGGCAAGCTATGTAAAATACTTCGAGCTGCCGGAATCCATGCAGGGCAAGCCCGTCCACATCGAGTTCGAGGGTGTGGAAAGCGGCATGGCTCTTTGGCTGAACGGGTCTTATGTGGGTTACACCGAGGACAGCTTCTCCGCACACGCATTCGACCTGACTCCCTATCTCCAGCCGGGCGTGAACAAACTTGCTGTGCAGGTGTTCAAGTGGACTTCCTCCAGCTGGTGCGAAGATCAGGACTTCTTCCGCTTCTCCGGCATCTTCCGCAGCGTGTGGCTGTACGCCATCCCCACCGTGCATCTGGAAGATATATCCGTCAAAACGCTGTTTGCCGGGGATGATTTTACTCATTCCACGCTGGAAGTTGCATTGCAGGTGGAGGGTAAGGGCGCAGCCCGTCTGACCCTGCGCCGCAGTGAACTGGAAGTGTTCTCCGAAAAAATCGCACTGAACGGCGGTTCTGCTCTGTTCAGCTATGCGGTGGAGAACCCCTACCTGTGGAGTGCAGAGGACCCGGCTCTGTATGAACTGGAAATCGAGCTGCTGGACGATGCAGGCCATCTGGTAGAGGTGACCGGGCAGAAAGTCGGTTTCCGCAAGTTCGAGTTGAAGAACAATCGGATGCTGCTCAACGGCAAGCGCATCGTGTTCAAGGGTGCCAACCGTCATGAGTTCAGCTCCATTACGGGTCGTGCTGTGGGCGTACACACCCATGAGGAACTGCTTCGGGATATCATCACCATGAAGCAGAACAACATCAATGCCATCCGTACCAGCCATTACCAGAATCAGGATGCACTGTACGACCTGTGCGACGAGTATGGTCTGTATCTGATCGCAGAGAACAATCTGGAATCCCATGGCACATGGGATATTCATCAGGCTGGCATTCGCGGCATCGAGGGCGTTTTGCCCAATGATAAGCCGGAGTGGAAAGCTGTCTTGTTTAACCGCATGAATTCCACTTACCAGCGTGACAAAAACCATCCTGCTGTTCTGATCTGGTCTCTGGGCAACGAATCGTTTGGCGGTGAGACCCTGCTCCAGATGGCAGAGATGGTCCGCCGCTTTGATGACACCCGTCTGGTGCATTACGAAGGTGTGGTCAATGATCCCCGCTTCCTCGAAACCACCGATATTGAGAGCCATATGTACAGCACTGTGAAGGACATTAAAGAGTATCTGGCACAGGGCGATAAGCGGCCTTATATCGAGTGCGAATACTCTCATGCTATGGGCAACTCCAACGGTGCTTTGCACAAGTACACGGAACTTGCCGACCAGAAGGACTGCGGCTATCAGGGCGGCTTTATCTGGGATTACATCGACCAGTCCATCTGGAAAAAAGACCGCTACGGCAAGTGGTTCCAAGCCTATGGCGGCGACTTCGGTGAGCGTCCTACCGACTATAATTTCAGCGGAAACGGCATTGCCTACGGTGGTGATCGTGCTCCTTCTCCCAAGATGCAGGAGGTCAAGTTCTGCTATCAGAACATCGCCATTTCCATCGACAACTCTGGCTTTGAAGTCTGGAATAAGAACCTGTTCACCTCTACGGATGCTTTCGACTGCGTTGCTCTGCTGCATCGTGATGGAAAGCTGTATCAGCAGCAGGAACTGATCAATATTGATGTTGCTCCCGAAGAGCGTTCCAGCTTCCCGCTGCCGTTTATGGTTCCTGCGCTCCCTGGTGAATATGCAGTGACCATCAGCTTCCGTTTGAAGGAGGACACCAGCTGGGCAAAGAAGGGTCATGAAGTCGCCTTTGGACAGGGTGTGATCGCTGTGGTCCGTTCCATTCCCAGCAAGAAGGTCACGCCGTTTACCGTTACGCACGGTACACACAACATCGGTGTCCGGGGCGAAAATTTCGATGTTTTGTTCTCCGATCTGAATGGTGGCCTGACTTCCTACCGCTACGCCGGCAAGGAGATGATTCAGGAGATTCCCCGTCCCAACTTCTGGCGCGCTCCCACCGACAACGACTGCGGCAACAACATGGGCGGCGTTCGCGGTCAGTGGAAGCTGGCAAGCCTGTACGCTACCACCAAGGGCATCGGCAAGGAGATCCCGTCTGTTCATGGCGGCACCATCCTCCAGAACCCCACCTGCGAGGTGGAAGCCGACAGCGTGGTTGTGACCTATCTCTATAACCTCCAGACCAGCCCCGCAGCAGAGTGCAGCCTGCAGTACCGTGTGTTCGGTGATGGCCGCATCCAGACCACCCTGCACTATGACCCGGTGGAAGGACTTGCAGCAATGCCGGAGTTCGGCGTACTGTTCAAGATCGACGCTGACTACGACACGGTGGAGTGGTACGGAAACGGCCCTGCGGAGACCTACTGGGATCGTCAGCATGGTGCAAAGCTGGGCATTTACCAGAACAAGGTCGCAGACAACATGGCACAGTACCTTGTGCCGCAGGAGTGCGGTGCAAAGACCGCTGTGCGCTGGGCAAAGGTAGTGGACCGCAAGGGTCGCGGGCTGCTGTTTACCGCAGATGCCGCAAAGCCCATGTTCTTCTCTGCGCTGCCCTACACTCCCCATGAAATGGAGAGTGCCAAGCATCCCTACGAGCTGCCCCCGGTCCATTACACGGTCATCCGTGCTATGGGCGAGCAGATGGGCGTTGGCGGCGATGACAGCTGGGGTGCCAATGTCCACCCGGAGTATATTCCTGATGTGACTAAGCCTGTGGAGTTCACCTTTACGTTCCGTGGCATCTGATGATTGCCCGCAAATGAGGTGTTCTCTGTGAAAAAAGCGAAAGATCAGCCTGAATCTGAACCAGCCGAACTAGCATCCCTTGTTGGAGAGCGGATCAGAAAGATCCGCAAAGAAGAGGGGTTAAGCCTAGAGCTTTTTGCTTTAAGCCATCAATGAGCCACCAGCAGCAAGAGCAGGGCGGAAATCATCCGCGCCCTTGCGCCTGATATGAAATTGGAACTTTGATTTTCTCGCCCGAATTTGCCACGGTGGGACGATCAAAGGAGCGTGCGTTTGAACAAAAAGAAAAAGTCCACAAACACTTCCCCTTATCCCGATGAAGTCATTGACCGTCTGGCACGGGCATTCTACCCGGCCATCCTTGCCTGCTGGAACAGCGCGGAAGGCCAGCGGTCACTTGTCGGGGCGGAGGCCCCTCCATCTTGCTAACGCAAGACCGTTCGGTCGCTTAAAAGCCCCACTGGGGCTTTCATTGCTCCGCTGCGCTGCGCAAACGCGAGCTTGCCTATGGCAGGCAAAGCAGGCTCATCATGCAAACAACGAAAAACAGGAAGTTCCCACTGGGGAACTTCCTGTTGTACATATCGCTATCGTCTGTGGCTTTTGGCAGGGTGCGTCCGGGTGGACGCACCCTGTTTTTGTTTCATCGTGGTTGGGTGTACATCAAACCGCATCACCGCAACTCCTTATAGGTTTCTTCCGGCACCGGCTCGCACCACTCGTTAGAGGTGCCTTCGCCGGGCACTTCCACTGCCAGATGAGAGAACCAGCAATCGGGTGCAGCACCGTGCCAGTGCTTGACCTCCGGGGGAATGTTCACCACATCGCCCGGATGCAGCTCCAGCGGCGCCTTGCCCCATTCCTGATAGTAGCCCCGGCCTGCCACGCAGATAAGGATCTGCCCGCCACCCTTTGCGGCATGATGGATGTGCCAGTTGTTCCGGCAGCCCGGCTCAAAGGTGACGTTGTAAATGCCAACCTGTGCGGTGGACAAGGGTGCCAGATAGCTTTTTCCGCTGAAATATTGTGCAAAACCGCCGTTGGATGCACCGATGGGGAACACCATTTCACTCTGGTGCTTTGCCTTGGCATCCTCTGCAGCGTCCTCTGCCCAGACTTCCTTGGCCATGCGGAAAGCCGCCCACGCCTTGGGCCAACCTACATAAAACGCCGCATGGGTCAGGATCTCTGCAATCTCAGTCCGGGTAATACCGTTGTTTTTCGCTGCCGTCAGGTGATACCGAAATGAGGAGTCCGTCAGTCCCTGCGCCATCAGTGCTACCACCGTCACAAGGCTGCGGTCCCGGAGGGAGAGTTTATCCTCTCGGCTCCACACCTGCCCGAATAGTACTTCATCGTTAAGTTCTGCAAATTTTGGTGCAAATTCGCCCAGAGCATCACGCCCTGCTGTCTGTTTCACTGCCATTATACGTTCCTCCCCATCTCGTAAGCCTGTGCCATGGCAGGCGTACCGCACACTGCACCCGGCTCGTAAACACCACCTGCTACAAGGACTCCCTTTTCCACGGCACCTTCCACACAGTCTGCATAGCCCCGGAAGCAGGCCAGCGTAGTATCTGCAGAGGATTTTTCCTCGTCTGCCATGGTGGTGATGTAGTAAAATTCCTTGTCTTTGACCTCAAGCCACCGTGCCACGGTACGGTCGATCACTGCCTTCAACTGGGCACTGATGGAGTAGAAGTATACCGGGCTTGCCAGCACAATGACATCGGCATCGATCATCTTTTGCAGGATGTCTGCCATATCATCCTTGTGGACGCAGGCTCCGCCGTGGGTGCTGCAATAGTAGCAGCCGGAACAGGGAGCCACCTTTTTCTCAGCGACCCGGATCTTTTCTGCTTTGTGCCCGGCATCCTGTGCTCCACGCAGAAATTCATCGCATAGAATATCAGAGTTACCGCCCTTCCGGGGACTGCCAGACAAAATCAATACCTTCTTGCTCATAGGAACCTCCTTGACAGCGGAGTGCATCCGCATTATGATGTTGATAAAGTTTGATTTTATCATACAACTTAAAGCGCACTTTAAGTCAAGGGCTTTTTGAAAAAACGGAGGTTTCAGATGATCTATACCGTAGGCGAAATGGCACAAAAGTTGGGCGTACCTGCCTCCACCCTGCGCTACTACGACAAAGAAGGGTTACTTCCCTTTGTGGAGCGTTCCTCCGGCGGCATTCGGATGTTCCGGGAAAACGACTTCGAGTGGCTGCAGGTCATCCGCTGCATGAAAAAAGCCGGAATGTCCATCAAAGATATCCGGCAGTATATTGAGCTTTCCATGCAGGGAGACGACACCATTGACACCCGGCTGGAAATGTTCCGGCATCAGCGGGAGGTGCTCACCCAGCAGATCCAGCAGTTACAGCACACGCTGGAGACCGTGGAGTATAAATGCTGGTTCTATGAAGCCGCCAAAGCCGCTGGGACAGTGGATGTCCCCGGTGCGATGACCGATGCGGACGTGCCGGAGCAGTTTCGTGCCATCCGGCAGGAGCTGCAGGGACAGAAGATGCCGAATGGCGAAAAATAAGAAATGCCGTTCCAGTTGCTTTTGGAACGGCGTTTTTCTTAATCTTCTAACCCATGGCTCCCGGTTACGTTTTTCAAGTATCCCTCCGGGTCACCGTTCAGAATCAAGTCCGCATAGCCCAGCGGATCATTGTAGATGAGGTAATCCAATTCCGACCTCTGTGCTATAGTCACGTCCAGCGCATTCTCGACCCCGGTGCAGTCGATGGAGATCATTCTCCCATCCCGGAGCAGCAGTTCCACGCACCCGGTGTCCATGTTGAATTTGCAGGTTCTTTCATCGTACTTCATGTTCGTTTCCTCCTGAAATCATGTCGTAGCTTATGTCGGTCAATCTATGATTTCGGATTTCATCTTCCACGGACACCTGCATGGAACTTGTCGGGGCAAAGCCCCTCCATCTGCTAACGCAGACCGTTCCGTCGCTTAAAAGCCCCACTGGGGCTTTCATTGCTTCGCAAACGCTAATTTTCCGAAGAAAACAAATAATCCGAACCCATCTCCTATCGGAAACAAGTTCGGA
>ENA-OPDC01000564-OPDC01000564.1-human-gut-metagenome-genome-assembly--contig:-NODE-564-length-15589-cov-4.431054_pt1 | contig 15589 bp, 16 predicted proteins | sample MGYA00241620_ERZ501503 | MGnify/ENA primary metagenome ERZ501503 (study PRJEB25962, sample SAMEA2042659) | human gut metagenome | biome: human gut; feature: human-associated habitat; material: faeces...
CACCACCTCGTTCGGACTGAATCGACGCGCCATTCTGGGCTACTTCAATTTGACAAAACACAGGCCGCGCGTGATCCAACCGTTCTCGAAGGCGATCTCCTCCACGATCGCGATCGGCAGACCCTGCGCACGCTGCACGGTACGCACGAACTCACCCGCCTCGAACAAAGAATCCATCGTGCCGGTATCCAACCACGCGTAACCACGACCCAACGTACGCACGTTCAGCATGCCCGCATCCAAATACATACGGTTCAAGTCAGTGATCTCCAACTCGCCACGCGCACTCGGCTTCACCCGCTTGGCGTATTCGACCACGTGCTCGTCGTAGAAATACAGGCCGGTCACCGCGTAATGCGACTTCGGCTTCGCAGGCTTCTCCTCGATGGACACGGCCTTCCTGTCCTCGTCGAACTCGACCACGCCATACCGTTCCGGATCGTCGACATAATAGCCGAACACGCTCGCGCCCTCGCCGGACTCGGCCTTCGCGACCGCGCCACGCAGAGTCGCGCCCAGACCGTTGCCGTAGAAGATGTTGTCGCCCAACACCAGCGCGCACGGCTCGCCCGCGATGAACTCCTCACCCAACAGGAACGCCTGAGCCAACCCGTCCGGGCTGGGCTGCACCTTGTACGAGAACCGCACCCCGTAATGCGAACCATCACCCAGGAGCCGCTCGAAGTTCGGCAGATCCTTCGGCGTGCTGATGATCAGGATGTCACGAATCCCGGCCATCATCAGCGCACTCAGCGGAATATGACGCATCGGCATGTCCAATGTCTCGGCATTCCAACAATATAATTCCATCACTCCTCACGAAATTGGCATACGCCAGAAACCAAGCCCCACCCAGCCGGTGAAACGCACAGCAAACACTCATATCGGCAAAACGATTCCCATCAAGCAACATAGACAGTGCAATAGAGACCGCGTCTTCGAGACACGGTCAAACAAATCACTCGTGCGTTTTGAGACGATAGTGCTTCTTGCCACAATGAAAAAGCAATCCCATATCGACGTGCATTTAAACTAACGAGCTACAACCTTGCACAATGCAAGCCAACCACTAAAACAACTTACGAGAAATGAATACTCTTAATCTTGGGAACGGGAGCACTCCCCTCACGCAGTCGTTCCACCCCCGTAGAATTTTCGGGAGAGAGACGGACCAGGAGAAAGAAGTATGATGGACGAAAACAGCCAGAGCACAAGCACGAGCGGCAGCGGCGTACACGTCAGATAAGCCGCGCCGGCACACTCCAGAAATTCAAATGGGGGGGTGCAGGAATTCCAGCATCGAGCTGCTGCGCATCATCGCGATGTTCATGATCCTCATGCACCACTTCATCGTCCACAACGGCTATGACGTGCTGAAACTCCCCCTGGGACCGGAACGCATCTTCTTCCAGCTCGTGATGCAGGGCGGCGGTAAAGTCGGCGTCGTCATCTTCTTCTCCATCTCCGCTTGGTTCTTTCTCGACAAAGAGCAAACCATCAAATCCAACCTCAAACGCGTGTGGATCATGGAACGCGAACTCCTGTTCTGGAGCCTCATCCTCGTGGCGTTCTACCTCGTGTTCGACCGGACCGACCTCGGCATGAAACTCATGGTGAAGAGCATCGCGCCATTGAGCATGGGACTGTGGTGGTACGCCACCGCATACGCCATCTTCCTGGCGCTGCTCCCCTTCCTCTCCAGGGGACTGAAGGCGCTCGGACGCGAATATCACTTGGCGCTTGCTGCAACAGTACTGACAATCTGGGGACTGTTGAGTTTCATTCCTGGAGCGCAGTCGCTATCCGACAACGTTTTCGGCTTCATCTACGTGTTCATCCTCATCTCCGCGTACAAGTGGTATATGAAGCCGTTCACCACCAAACAGATATGGCTGCTGACCGGCATCGGATTCGGATTCTTCCTTCTCTACACCGTCGCATCCGCAACGCTGTCTCTGATGGGACATGATATGGGCATCTTCATCACCGGATCGTGGAAACTGCCCGTCGTCATGGTCGGCTTCGGCATGTTTCTGCTGTTCGACCGCGTCACCTTCCACAGCCGCGCCGTCAACCGGATCGCGCAATCCGCGTTCTCCGTATACCTCATCACCGACTACGCCGCCTCCGAGAAACTGCTTTGGGTACGATTGTTTAACCTGCAGAACCTCTACCAGCAGCCGTGGGCGATTCTGCTGATCCTCGGCATCCTGCTGGCGATCTACGCAATCTGCACTCTGCTTGATTTCATCCGCCAGGCACTGTTCGCCGTCACCATCGATAAGCGGCGTGGACGCTGGTTTGAGCTGCTGTGGGACAAGGCCTGTGAACGGAAAAACAGCCAGCTGCCCCCCGCTGACCGATTCAGCTAATACCCGATGAGTTCCCATTGCTATAGGAATCTGACCTTCCTTACCTATCTTTCATAATTCTGACATGTAAGAGATAAATCTTACATGTTAGAATTATGAAAGGTTATGAAAGGAAAGTGATGTTACCAGATCGGGAATCTCTGACTGTCGAATTCAAAAGCGAGCAGCGCCGCCCGCAATCAGACGATGAAATCGTAGATAACGTCGTTGCCCTCGCGAACACACAAGGCGGCACGCTCTATCTCGGAATCGAAGATAACGGCATAGTCACCGGCGTCTCCGAACAGCATTCCAATATCAATGGACTCGCGGCCTTCATATTCAACAAAACCGTACCGCAGCAGACCACCCGAATCGAGTCTTTTCACGAACATGGCTGCCAAGTGGTAGCAATAGAAGTAGATAACAGTCAGCAAATCGTATCCACAAGCAACGGCAAGACTCTGCAACGCCGGCTCAAAGCCGACGGCACTCCCGAAGTAGTGCCGTTATTCGTCTCGCAATTCATCAGCCGTCTCTCACAACAACGCAGTTACGATTACAGCGACATGCCAGCCCCAGGCGGCGAGCTCACAGATTTGGATACCGAAGCCCGGAACCAATTGCGCCAGCACATTCGCGAGACCAATACAAACAGTTCACTGCTGACTTTCGACGATACGGACTTCGACAGGGCTCTTGGACTGGTGTCCGGCAATGAGGGTGAAGAGCTTCCCACCATTGCCGGGTTATTGACCATTGGCACCACCGAAGCCATCAAGCGCTGCATACCCACAGCCTCAGCCACGTTCCAGGTCATGGAAGGTACGACACCGCGAATAAACACGGATCCATTTGTGCTGCCGCTGGTTGACATGTTCGGCAAAATCAGCGATTTGATACAACCATGGAACCCCGGCCACGAAATCATGAGCGGATTGATACATATGAACGTGCCGGATTTCGACCCTCAGGCTCTCCGCGAAGCCATGGTAAACGCGTTCTGCCATCGCGACTATGCACGGATCGGCAGCGTGCGGTTCATGATTGACACCGATGGCCTGACCGTTTCCAACCCGGGCGGCTTCATCGAGGGCATAAGCGAAGACAACCTCCTGTCTGCACAGCCTAGATCGAGGAATCCCCGACTGGCCTTGATTCTGAAAACCGCTGGATATGCCGAGCAGACCGGACGCGGAGTGGATAAGATTTATATCGGCTCATTGGCCAATGGAGGCGCAATGCCCGATTATTCGCAATCCACCAGCACCGAGGTCAATTTGTTCATTCGCCGTGCCGTGCCAGACGAGTCGTTCATCAGGATGGTGTCCGAAGAAGAGAAGCGACGTGGCAGCAGTCTCTCGGTATGGGCACTTATCATACTTTCTTTGCTTAAAGAGCATCGTCGTCTGACTATGTCGCAGCTTCACGAGTTTTCCCGATTGGAAGAACGTCGGGTAGTTGGCGCAGTGGAGGATTTGGTGGAGGCTGGCGTTGTGGAGGCGTCCGGCAGCGGCATATCCCGTTCGTACATTCTGAGTTCCAAGGTGTACAAGGCAGACGATGCATTACCGGCATACGTCAGGCAGAACAATATCTCAGCGACACGTCAGCGAGGACTGGTACTTGAGCTAGCCGAAAAGAACGACGGCGAGGTGACATCTTCGGAAGTCATGGATTTATTGGGCTTGAGCTATATCAGCGCATACCGGCTACTTAAGAAGATGGAGGATGAGGGCAAACTGATGCATGAGGGCAAAGGACGTTCCTCGCGATATCTCATCGCGTAAACAGGATGTGCCAGCACCTGGAGATGGTGCCGCCAGCGAATGGCTGCGAAGCTACCTCCAAGAAAGCATCCGCCCCCCGTTTGGCCATATGGCCAGCATACCGGGAATCCTTTGCCAGCCAACGTTCCAGTCACTGCCTGGTCGGATAACCCAGGTGCTCGACCACCTGGGCCGTACCACCTGGGCCGTTGGCCTCGGCGTGGCGGAATACAGTTCCACCGCACGCTGTCGTTCTTCGGGACCGGACATACGAAGATTCTCTCATTCAGTCTCCAAGAAAACGCCAGCATCCCCTAATGCCCGAAAAGTTGCGCACTTTGGATCATGGCCGTCCATGGCGCGATGACCGGTTCGCTGCCTGTAGGGTGTCATCGAGCCGGGACATGTCGAGATAGCGGCGTGCGCTCCATTCGTTCGCTGTGACGTGCCTGATCCTCGCGCAGACGAGCATGAGGGCGCTGTTGCCGTCCGGGAAGCTGCCCACGACGCGCGTGCGCCGCCGGATCTCCCGGTTGAGCCGTTCGATCATGTTGCTGGTGCGTATCCTCCTGCGGTGCCCGTCCGGGAACTCCGGCAGCAGGTACGTGGTCGTCTCGCCGACCCCCCCGCGCAGGCAGTCGGCCGCGGCCTTCAGCCTCCCGCCTTCCATCTCCGCGGCGACCTGTTCGGCCTTGGCGAGGGCCGTCTCCCGGGATTCCATGGCGAACACGGCCCTCAACGCCGCGGAAGCCCAATCCCTGTGGCTTGGCGGCGTCTTCGAAAGCACGTTGCGCATGAAGTGCACCATGCACCGCCGGCATCTCGCCTCGGGGAGCATGGGGGTTGACGGTGGCGACGGGCCCGGCGCACCGGTCACCGACCACCAATCTGACGACTTTCAGCCCGCGTTCGATCATGCCCCTGACGGACTGCTCCCAGCCGGCCGCGTCCTCCCTCATGCCCTCGGCCACGCCGATGACCTCGCGGTGGCCCTCGGGGTCGACGCCGATGGCGACCAGGATGCCGGCGTTCTCCACGCTTCCACCCCATGATCGCTTGTGCCACACGCCGTCCACGAACACGTACGGATATTCCGATTCCAACGGCCTGCTGCGCCATTCGTCGATCTCGTCGTACACGCGCCTGAGCTTGTCGCCCAGGGTCTGCGAGGGCATAGGGGCCGGCTCGACGCGGAACTGCGCGCGATAGGCCGCGCCAGGCTGCTGGTCATCGACGAGCTGGGCTACCTGCCCATCGACATCGACGGGCCAGGCCCTGTTCCAAGTCATCGCGGATCCCTACGAAAGACGGAGCGTGGTGTTCACCACGAACCTGGAGTTCGGACGGTGGGGCGAGGCGTTCGGCGACGGCGACATGGCCGCCGCGGTCATCGACCACATCGTGCACCACGGCAGGACCGTCAGGTTCCGTGGCGAGTCGTACCGCAACAGCCACTCCCTGATGAGATAACCGAAAAAGAGAGGAAACATCCGGGCTACCGGTGACGGTGTCCATTTTGAACGCCGATGGTGTTCAGATTAAGCTGGTGACGCCACGCAGATTTATTTGACGAAAGACAAGGAGTGCTCGTTGTGCCGTCCCTTGCCGAACAGATACTTCACTAGTCCCGCGGGACTCGTGCCGCGGCTGATCTTCGGAATCATGCATCTCATCATCCGACATGGCGGCATCGTATGAGAGACACCGCGTCTACAGATTTTCGGAATTGTTAACGTCAGCGTATCGTTTAATTGTTTGGTGGGAGTGCCTCTGCTGAAAACCAATAGTCGAGATATGCCGCAAGGAGCCGATGTACGGCGGCATTTGATTCCGGATGAGGCGTTTGTGCCCAGTGGATAGGAGAAGGATTCCATGGATGAAAAAAACTCTGTTCAAGAACCAAAGAGCGTGGAAAAGGAACTACTTTTGTTGGATTTAAGGAGGATTTTCTGGCTCGCTCCTCTGGGTTTGTTGTTGACCTTCGCACTGCTAGCAACGATGCATTTTTTGAAACGAGATTTGACCTTAGAAGGATTCTCTTTGATTGATTTCAAAAACCCCTCCTTTGAACAAATTTGGGCGGATGCCGTGAATATTGTTCCTGAGGACTTCGATCCGCTTACATGGCTGCTAACTTTCCTCACATTTGATGTTGCTATTGTCGTGGTGATCGTGATGGATGGAAAGAGCAGAATAAAGGGGACGATAGAGCTTTTTTCCTCGGCATCCATCGGCACTTCCATCGTTATACTGTTTCTCACGGGTATGCTCTCTCCCTGCCTTATGGATCGGAATGGTACTTTCATCGGTTTGGTCTCTATCCTGTTCATCTCGGTTTGGGCATGCATCTTGGCGAATGCCAGTAGAATTCTTACCGAGGAAGAGCGAATCACACTCGTAACAGAAGAGCAAAAGAAGAAACTTGAATCAGATGCAACCGCTCTTAGGGAGAGGCTGTCAAACGGAATTGACTCCCGATTTGGTGAAAAAACGAATATCAAGTGGTTCCAGCGTTTGAAAGCTCCTGTGCTGGTTGTGTTTGTTCCGTATTTCCTAGTCCTCGCAGCTTTTTTTGCCGCAGTTCCCGCTAGTGTTGAGAAAGAGGTTTCTGTTCCTCTTTTCATTTACTTTGTAAGAGCCCTTGGACAGGTCTCCATCATGCAAATCGTTGGATTTATATGTCAGTTTCTCTGCTGTGTGTTGATATGTTCCTCGGCAATTACTGCAATTCTGGTGCCTATGCTTCTTGACATTGCCGTTGGCACTGAAACACAGCCCTTTTTCAGAAAAGTGGAGCAGATAGCATGGCTTATGCTAGTTTCTTTTTATATTCCTGTTGTTCATTTGGGAGTTCTTTGCTCACTCTGGTCACCGTGGCCTAAATTTCTCTCGATCTCCGGAATCGTTTTGACGATTGCCTTAGTGGTAATTTGCTTGTGTTCCCTTTTTTTGATTTCGCTGCCTCGGTTTTGCACATCAAAAAAGAACTCCTTATGTTACTGGATCAACAAACTTTTTGACCGCTATCGACATTATTCATTCCATAAAAGTCTTCGTCGAATCACTGAAAACCTCCAGCGGATGGAGGACTTCGGTTCCGCTACTCCTGTTTTTGGGCTGAAACGAAAAGAAATACAGGACGAAGATTTAGCTAATGCTCCAGCTCTAGACGTCGAACAATCGCTGGATGAGCGTCTTGCCGTGTTGGAACGGCAGACGGCCGCGCTTCTGAATGCCACACAACGATTGGAATTATCTACTTCTCGCATGAAAAAGAAGAATTCTGTCCGTTGTCTTTTCTCCCGTTTCAATTCTGCAGACAGGTCTTCGGGCGTCTGATTGGATGTATCACGGGATTCCTATATGGAAGGATTTCACGATTCGACGGAATATCAGGATTCCAAATCAGGAACAATAAGTTCTGACAAGGCTAATCTTCCTTCCAGTAGCATTTTATGCATTAGATTATCCCCGCGACTACGGTCTGGCATGGATTCACCGTAGGCTGTTAGCAGGCCTGTGATTTGCTGGTATAGTCCGTCTTTAATGTAAGGATGGTCAGATGGGAAGTAGAACAGTAATTTTGTATTCGATCCATATAAATCTATACGATCGAATATCGCCTTGAAATAAGAATAATCTGCCTGTCCCAGTGAATGACCATATACCTTTATCGTATTAAAATTCTCGCCAATCCGATATGGTTCCAGCAATCCGACGGATTCCTCTTTCACACTTGTATCTCCCGACTGCCTTAGAACCCTATACGTTTTAGTGAATTGAAGAACTGCTGGGTTGCTTTTCTGCTGGTTTGGAAGTTGGTTCATATCGATTCCAAAAATAATATGATCCTTTCCTAATCGTCCATGCACATTTCTCCAGCATGCAATGCGAAAACCGGACAAAGAAGAATCTATTTTATCGGGCTGCGGAACCGTGTAATTGAAAGATAGAATATAATTCGAGGTATCCCTTGGATCTTCCTCCGTGTCCGCATCGCGCAACACGCGAAACAGATTACATGATTTTCGAATGTAATCCAGAGAGGCCGCCTCTTTAGTCAAAAAAACTTCGAAGGCTTTTTCCATAAGCTGTAATTCCTCAAATAAGAGGTTGCGGAATGCGTCCTCATCTTTTATATAACTAATGCGTTCTGGTAGTGAAGAAGGAAGAGGCCATCCTCCTAAGGCCTTAACTTTTTGCAAGAAGCTGTATCGTTTTTGTATTGGATGGATGATTTCCACATAATCGTTCATCCCTTTACACGATACCCATTTCAGGATGACTGCCTCTACATCTTTCCAGCTCTTCGGATTATTCTCTTTTTCGAAGGCGAAGATATGATCCCATAAATTCTCTGGATCATCTGGGTTCTCTTTCCACTGAGCATAAGGCTCGCACAACCAAGGTTTTTCCATCCTCGTTTGAAAATAATCATCGAATTGTGATCGTAGCTGACATTCAAGGTCAAACCCGTTCCCCAAAATAATAAGTTGGTTATTCCACGGACTCATTTTTGATTGCTTTCTAATTAGATTAACAAGCCATCTCTAATTTTAATGCGATGATGCTTCTCTCCCCTCAAAAATCCACCGATGTTTTCAGAATGAATGAGAGCTGATTTGTATGTGAGCGTGGCGATGTCCTATGAGGGCGGACAAGACTAGGGTTTGATATGAACTGATTTTTGTTCCGCATTTCCCCTAACTCGATGGGAGATGATGGAACCATGGCAAAAGGAACGAGATACACGCCGGAGTTCAAGGCGAAGGCCGTCAGGCTGTCGACCGAGTCGCGCGGCTCGTATTCGTCGGAGACCAAGGCGATCGAACAGGTCGCCAAGGATCTGGGGGTCGCGCCGGAGACGCTGCGCCGTCGGCGCGACAAGACGGACGCCACGGTCGCGGCGGAGACCAAGCAGTCGGCCGAAGACGCGATGGCGGAGTTGAGGAGTTTGCGGGCCGAGGTCGCGCGATTGAGGCGGGCGAACGAGATATTGACGACGGCGTCGGCTTTTTTCGCGGCACGGCTCGACCCGACACGGCGTTGATGGTCGCTTACATCGACGAATTCAAGGACCGTTTCAGGGGCGGGCCGATCCGCAGGGTGCTGGCCGCTTCGCTGGACTGCGGGTTCATCACGCCGCGCGGCTACCGCATGTTCAGATCCAGGCCCGTCAGCCGCATGGCCGCCAGGCACGAGGCGCTGGCCCGCGACATCCTCGAGATCCATGCCGATTTCTTCATGGCCGTGTACGGGTACCGCAAGACGCACGCCCAGTTGTTGGCGCGGGGCCGGGATCCGGCCGAGATCGGCCGCGACCAGGTGATGAACGTCATGCGGGAATCGGGAATCCGCGGCGTGCGCCGCGGCAGGACGCCCGTCACCACCAAACCGGCGAAGGGCACGGGCGGCAGGCCCGACCTCGTGGAACGCAGGTTCGAGGCGGAGGCGCCGAACCGGCTGCACGTGGCCGACATCACCTACGTGCGCATGGCCAACGGCTCGTTCGGCTACACGGCGTTCGCCGCCGACGTGTTCGCCCGCAGGATCGTCGGATGGGCGTGCACCACCACCATGGACACCGGGGAGCTGCCGCTGCAGGCGCTGGAACAGGCGATGTCATGGGCCGCCTCGCATGGCGGCACGGACGGTCTCGTGCACCATTCCGACCATGGCGCGCGGTACATCGGCCTCGTGTGCACCACCAGGGTCGGGGAGTTCGGCATGCTTCCCTCGGCCGGCACGGTCGGCGACTCGTACGACAACGCCATGGCCGAGAGCGCCGACGGCGCGTACAAGACCGAGCTCGTCTGGCGACGCAAGCCCTTCCGGGATTTGAGGGACCTGGAATTGGCGACGTTCCGGTGGGTCTCGTGGTGGAACTCGAAGCGTCTGCACCGGTCCTTGGGCTACGGGACACCGGAACGGACCGAAACCGAGTTTATGCAAACCAAGCGGCGCAAGCCGCCCCACTATAAGGGCGGAACAAAAATCAGGCCATATCACCTCTGCAAGAAAATAAAAGGTGATTGGTGCGAATTATTGTTTTGCTATGACGTGCCTTTGGAACGATTTAATATTCGGTAGAGTAAGAGCATGAAAGTTTTAATGTCCATCAAGCCGCTATATGCAGAGCAAATTCTACAAGGAAAAAAGAAGTACGAGTACCGGCGTCGAATATTTAAACGTAGCGATGTGTCTTCTTTAGTGATTTATGAATCTGCGCCGGTATCACTTGTAGTCGGTGAAGTAAAAATATGCGGAATCGTTTTTGACTCGATTGATGAGCTTTGGGCGAAAACAAATCAGCACGGTGGCATAACGTTTGAGGCTTTCGAAAAATACTTCAAAGGCTGTGATTCGGGATATGCGATTGAGCTGAACAATCCAGTGTTGTATAATCGCCCAATACCGATTTCTAATATTGCGGGTGCTTCTGGTAGACCTCCGCAATCATTTATGTATATTTAGCGGTAGTCTATTCTGAGACGTTTAGGGGTTTAGTAAGGGGCGCGTTCCGTATGAAGAGTTTTGCTCTTTGGTGTGATGCGAAAAATGCCGGCGAATCGACCGGGGTCAGGGTATTAATGAATTTCAATCTTTGGGCCGAGGCGGAAAAAGGGGAATCTCATACAGTCCTTGACGTTGGTGTGATGCTAATCCCAGAGGAAAAGTCGAGCAAAAGGAAACAAATTTGCGAGGTAGTCAAAAGCATTTCATTTTATTGCCCTTTTCCTTTAGAGAAGAAAAATTTTGAAAATCTTTTCCCTAAAATGGATAATAAAACAGTTGGCGCTATCTTTAATAGTCCTTGCAATTATACTAAGAATGATATCTATTCTGTTGGTTATGTGACACTATATGGTGATGATGCATATCCAAAATTTGCAATATGTAGTTGTGACAACGTGCAATTTGAAGAAATTGACGATAAAGGCACAATCGTTAAAATTATGCTTACAAATACGATGTTTCCTCCGGAATCGGATAGGGAATATGAGCCAATATATTATCGTTTTAGACTTTCTGGAATGTTTGTGTCAAATCTGGTTGCATCATCGCATTCGAAAGATTGGTTGCTTACGAGTGCTTTTTCCCGAGAAGAAGTTATTGATTTTCGTTTTAACGATTATCGATCCTTGGATGACGAGCGGATAATTGCAAATATTTATGGTAAAAACAAGGATTGTGTTCGAATTAATGAAATAAAAGTTCATTTTTTGCTAATGTCATTGATGTCTATAGATGTTAATTCAGATTCTAATGAGGGGAAAGGGCGTCGTTTACTCGAAAAAGATATCTGGAATGATTATGCACCATGCGTAAAAGACTTTGACAACGTGGCTGCATGGCATTGGACAAAAAAGCTTGAAAAAAATGATGGTTACAAAATTAACCTAATGCTTCGAAGACATATTTGTAATTGGAAGACAATTGTTTTATATATACTTGTTTTATTTGTGATTGATTGTTTTTTTAATTTTTCTGAAACAGTCATTATGTCTTTGCCTGTGGTGGAGAACCTGCTCACGCATCTGAAGGAGGCTCTGGTAAGTCTATCCCTAACGCTATTATAATAGTTTAAGTGTTTGAAGAATCGAGGGGTATGATGTCTGATGGGATTAAAATTTTTTCACTTGAGACTATCTCTGGTGATTCTTTATTGAATGCATATCTGGATGTTTTTACGCGGTTTTATCCAGATTTTGATGAATGGTTTATGCGAAAAGTGGTACCTAATTTGGGTGTCACTCGTGAGATTTTTCTGGCAAAAATTGGAAAAGATATAGCGGGAATTTGTATAATTAAAAATTGCGAACAGGAAAAGAAGATTTGTTCTTTGCGTGTTTTTGAGCCATACCGTGGACAAGGTGTCGGTACGGCTTTAGTTAAACATGCGTTGGATGTTCTGAAGGATGATTATCCTCTCGTGACTGTGCCAGAGGAGTCTCTAACGCAGTATAAGCCTTTCTTTCGAAAGTTTAAATTTCAATTAAAAGATTCATATGATGGCTATTATCGCCTTGGTAAAAAAGAATATGCCTTTAATGGCTTTTTGGAGCCTAAAAAAACTTGTCGCAAAAAAATAGAAAATAAGGATTATTTAGGAGTGCTACTCTAGTCGTTTAGTTATTGGATGATTGCCTATATTCTGAGTCATTTGGGTGAAAGCGTATTGGGCTTAATCTGGGTTGTCGTCATATTGCACGTGATTTAAACTGGAAGCACGAGCTTGATTTTTGTGCGCGACAATGTTGATCTCAAGTGGATAAGGGGCTGCGGACATTTTCTTGGAGATGATCACGCAGCCATTCCCTGGCTTTGACGGTATTGTACCGGACTCATCCAACCGAGTGATTGCTTGATGCGCTCGTGGTTGTACCAGCGGATGTAATCATCGATCAGGACGAGCACCTCGTCACGGGTACGCTCCTCCCAATGCTCGGGATAGACGGACTTCGTCTTCATACGCCCGAAGAACCCCTCCGCGGCGGCGTTGTCCGGCGAACAGCCTTTGGCTGTGTTTCTGCAAGTTGGCGTCCACAGTATAGGCACTATTTTTCGGCAGCATAGGCGGCTGGTTTCCAGCAGGAACCGCGCCGTCGGAACCCGCCGCCCCTTTTTCCTTGGTTATCTGGTCATGAGGGCGTGCTCGCTGCGGTAGGAGCCTCCCTCGAATCTGACGAGCCTTCCGTGGTGCACGGTGCGGTCGATCAACGCGGCGGCCATGTTCTTGTCGCCGAGCACGCGTCCCCATCCGCTGAACTCGATGTTCGTGGTGTAAACGATGGATTGCATCTCGTACGCGTTGGTGATGACCTGGAACAACAACCGGCTGCCTTCCTCGTCGATCGGCACGTAGCCCAACTCGTCGATGATCAACAGGCGGGCCTTGCCGATGGACGCGATTTCCCTGTCGAGTTTGCCTTCCGTGCTGGCGTGCAACAAGCGCATGACCAGGCCAGCGGCGGTGAAGAACCGTACCGTCATGCCTTCCAGGCAGGCCTTCCTTCCCAACGCCATCGCCAGATGGGTTTTGCCCGTGCCGGGAGGTCCGAACATGACCACATCCTCCGGACGGCTCGCGAACTCCAATGATTCAAGCGACCGCCTGCCCCAATCCACCGGAAAACGAATGTTCTCCCAGTCATAGCCGTCCAATGTCTTGACGGCCGGGAAACCGGCCTGCTTGAGCAGCCGGGATCGTTTCGATCGTTCCCTGGACTCGATCTCCGCGTTCATCCATTGGTCCATGAACTCCATTTGCGACGGGGTCGCGGTTTCGAGCTGGTCGGCGAGCACTTGCCTGGTCAACGGCAGTCGGCGCGCCAATCGCATGATCGTTTCCATTTTCCTGTTCGTGGACGCGCGGCGTCGGGTGGCGTCCGGCGCGGGGTTCTGGATCCGGCTCATCGGTCCTTCCCTCCTTCCCGCTCCTTGAGCGTATCGCCATCGCCTGTTTTCATGAAGTCGTCGTACACGCTCAGGTCGGGCGCGGGAACATCGGCCGGCGCCTCGCCGGACGCTATCCGTCTGGCCATGATGCTCAGGGCTGCCTCGTCGATCGGTCTGCCCTGGCCGATGATGTGTTCCGCGGCTTTGCAGGCCGCGTCGAAACCGCAAGCGGCACCCACGCGCTCCAACAAGCGGAACGTGGCCTTGCGCCGGGCGGAGTCCTGCGCGTCGATCAGGGTTCTCAGGCCCTCGGGAAAATCACCGCGCACGGGTGATTCGCCCCACGCGCGTGGCTTGCGCGCCAATGCCGGCAGCAGCGACGACGGGCTACGCACCGTACCGGCCTGCTCGCCATAAGCCCTGGGCAGCGAGGCCACCTTGCGGCCGTCGCGGGTACGGATCTCCACGTCGAACGCGCGCAATCCCACCAATAGCGGCCAGCTACGCCAGGCCGGGCCCGCGAGGTAACGATACGAACCGACCTGTATGACACCTTCCTTGTCGGCGCGCCGTTCCTGCCAATCGACCGCGTCGAAGCGCACGCGCGGCAATGGCCGCATGCCCGCCCGGTCCTCTTCGAACAAGTCGTTCACGCTTTCATCAGCCCGGTAATGCTTGTCGTTGCCGAGTTCGTCACACCGCGACAGCAGATGCTTGCTTAACTGCGCATAGGACTCGACGTTCAACAACGGGACCATGAGGTTGCGGCGCAGGAACCCGACCGCGTTCTCCACGCTGCCTTTCTCCCAACCGCTCCTGGGATTGCAGAACCTGGCCTCGATCCGGTAATGCTCCAGGAACAACTGGAAGAGCCCGACGATCGTGATCTTGTCCCAAGCGGTCCGGTGCGCGGCCCCTGTGGCGTTATCCATCACCAACACCATCGGAACCAGGCCGATATGCTCGAAGATCTCGACCAATCCCTCGCACACGCATTGCGCGTTCTCGCCAGGCAACGCGACCACGTAACGCTTGTTCGAATACGGAAACGACGCCACCAGGCAATGCACCTTGGTTTTCACGCCCGCCAGCACCACCACGGCCTCGCCGAAATCGACCTGCATGACCCCGGGCCGCCATTCCAGCTCCATGAACCCGTCACAGGCGGGACGATGTTCTTGACGCCATTGCTTCACGTAACGCTGCACCGCGGAATACGAGCCGGTGAACCCTTTCTCCGTGACGAGTCTGTCGTACACGCGTTTGGCGGTATGGCGCTGCTTGCGGGGCATGAACCGGTCCGCTTGCAACCACTCGTCGATCACGGGCGTGAACCCGTCGAGTTTCCTCGGCCGCGTGGTCGATGGTTTGGGTTTGGGCGAGCAATCCTCCATCAAGGCGTATTTCCTGACCGTGTCCCTGGACACGTTCAAATCACGGGCGATGGCTCGCCATGGCGTTCCCTGCTGGTCAAGGAGCCTGATACGTTGTTGAACCGACACCGGTATGGTCATTCCTTTCCTTTCCCGAGAACCGTCAATGGTTGTTTTTTTCAACTCGGGAAACTAATCGATAACGACAGACCGGTGTCACTTGTTTTCCATCAACGATGAAATGGACTAATTCCTACCGCTCTTTCGGACTAAAAACCAAACGCTCAACCGGTCTTAAAACCATTGAACATAAACACCACGTTGCCGCGCCGGCGCGGCAACGGATGCGCGACCCTCATGAACCGGTCAAGCATGATGCCATACCTCGGCATACACATACGACAACTATCACGCAAAACTTAAATAGCGTAAACACACCCTAGATGCCATTGTAGGCCACTCAACTACGGCATACATTTGCATTCTCCATTCCAGCCCCCGCGTTAGAATGACTTATAAATCGGTTCGCTTTAAGCAATACCCCAAGGGTGTGGCAGTACTCTTGGGGTATTTTCATCAGGCGGGAACCGCCAAACATGTTCGAATGGACAAAACCCCGGCAACCGAAAGCACCCGGGATCCATCAGCATGAGGCAATTACACGCCGAACGGCACGGCATGTGCATAAGCTGTCTCG
>ENA-OPDC01000578-OPDC01000578.1-human-gut-metagenome-genome-assembly--contig:-NODE-578-length-15337-cov-2.739367_pt1 | contig 15337 bp, 10 predicted proteins | sample MGYA00241620_ERZ501503 | MGnify/ENA primary metagenome ERZ501503 (study PRJEB25962, sample SAMEA2042659) | human gut metagenome | biome: human gut; feature: human-associated habitat; material: faeces...
TCACTTCTCCTCTTTGCTTTTATTTTTCATTACACTTATAAAACGATTGATACGCCGATTCTGTAATAAATTCAATTTGAATCGGTAATTTATTGAATGCTTTCCCAACAGTTTGGTTAAACGCACTATCATGTTTTGCTTTACTTTTCATTGTTGTATCAAAATAGTTCTCCCGATTTGCTTTATATCCATCTGCACCTGCTAATCCTACTTCTTTAACTCCTAATTGTGATAACAAATTAAGTAATAAAATTAAACTATTGCACCCCTGTTGAAATCCTCCTGAAATATCATTGTGATTGATTGTGTAATCTATTTTGTCGTCGTTTAAATTTGATGTTCCAATAACTTCATATCCTTCTTTATGATTGATTCTTTGTATTCTTCGTGCATTACTAAAAAAGGCATAATCACATTTATTATCCAAAACGAAATTAACGCTAATAACTATTGCATTCTTCTCATTTATATAATTTTCTATTTTTTTCTTCTCCCTTTCGACAGATTTTCCTGGTGCAATAACAACCACATTTTTGTTTTGTAATTTTTCTTTTAAATTCATCCTAGCTTGAGCATCATCAATAATATTATTGATATACTGTTTATATAGTTCTTCAGCATAATTTGCATCAAATACCGTAGTTTTTTCTTTATCTATTCTTGCAAGAATATGATTAATATCTCTATTCGTCAAATCCCCCTTGTCAATATAGTATTCGGCATAATTTCTGTGCAAATTGTATTTTGCAGATAAAAAATACGCTGGTGTATATCCCCACTCTTTTTTCTCTTTTATTGGCTGAATGTAGTCTTGAATAGCATCCATCAAAAAATCTATATTATATCTATTATCTACATATTCATTAACATAATCTGCAATTAATTCAATAGGAAGATTTCCCGGTATTCTTCCCATCCCCAGCAAACTTCCATCAACAGTTATTGGTCTATTCAGATGACAATCTACGAATCTTTGTGCCAAGCTAAAACTCAAAGCCATATTCTCATGTAAATGTAAACCGACCCTTATATCTTTAGACAAATTATTATCTACGAGACTCACTATTCTATCTAAATCTCTTCTTTTCATACTTCCAAAGGTATCTACAATTGAAAACTGATACGGATGTATTCTTTCAACTTCTTCTAAAATATGAAGCAACTGTTCGTCAGAATATCCCATTACATTAATAGGATTAATACTAAGCAAGTATCCCAAATCTTTTACTTGTTTTGCAAATTCCATTCCCTCCTCTATATCATAATCGTGTGCTGTAATTCTTATCATATCAATCCCCAGTTTATCCCTACAAGCTAATTTTTTAATATCATAATTACTACGCATTGCCATTGCAGAAAAAATTGTATTCTTCCTATCCTCAGGTAGTAGCATTTTTAATTCCTCAATTTTGTTGCATACAGTAATATTTTTATTATATACTTCAATGTCTCTCAAAAATCCTACTTCTACAACATCTATATTGGCCTTAACAAGCATGCTGATTATGTCTTTTGCTTTTTTATATCCCCAGTTCCAATCATTTATATATCCTCCGTCTCTTAAGGTACAATCTAATAACATTAAATTTTCCATCTCTGTATATTCCTTTCAATTGCAATATTATGTGTTTCATATGAATTTTAATTAACATTTATATCTAATGCGAACTTTTTTTCAATCGCCCTTAAATATCTTTCATTATGGCTTGCAGCCACAATCATTGGTGCGTATGCATCCCTTCCACTAATACGAAACATATACGGATATTTTTTAAAACGTTTCTGATATTCATCCAAAAAGTCAAGAATTCCTTTTTGAATTTCTAAAATTCCTTTCTGATTTTTATCATATTTTCCAAATACGAGACTTATATCCAAATTTTCCAAGTACTTTCCATTACATACTTTTCTATCATAAAATCCAATAAATTGTGGTGTTGGAGATGCCAAAAGCAATTCCCAATACACGTTATAATCTTTACTTGGATTATGCATCTTCAACAAATCTCTATTATGACTTTGAGAGTAAAGATATGACACCATCTTTCCACTCTGTAAATAAGCTTCCGATGCATCGGGTTCAGCATTATGTATTGTGTTGGTTCCTGCAACAATTCCATAAATATCGCAATGAATATTCCATGTATTCGATACTAAATATCTTAACGCCATTGCTCCCGAGCCAGCCCACCCTATATCAACTGCAGCCGCGCTAGTACAGTCTTTTAACACCTCATTATAATATATTTTAGCTGCTTTTGTCTGAGATTCATATGTTTTTTTTACTTTTTCCCACTTTGCCTCTATAAAGCGTCTTAACAAGAAACCATTCTTATCTGTCAATTCATCATCAGGCTTTAAATCTATAAAACTGCTCTTCCTTTGACTTAAAAGTTTTTGTTGTGAAAAGTCTTGTTTGATTTTTTTCACTCTCTTTATTTTTTTTTCATTATTAATATTTTCCTCATCAAGCTGTTTTAAAGCTAATTGTTTACTATTCTTCTCTAATTCCTTGATCCATGTTAGCCAAATGTCTTTCCAATCATCTAATTCCACTAGTAAAAAATCCAATTCCATCGAATGCAATATTTCCCGAATAGTATAGTTTTGATTTATTTTATGATAAATGAATCTTCTAAAGTAGTCATGTTTATTCTCCATTGCCATCAATTTTGTAGCTGCTTTCCGAGACCAATACACGTATGCCGTATTATCATTTGGATATAGCCGCGTATATGCTTGCTTTAAAATATCCCCATCTCTTGACAAAAAAAGTATTTTTCCGATATTATTTTTTTTACAATATTCATGAATAAAATTACAATAACCAACTACAAATAATCCTCCATAAATAAATCCATATTCATATTCCATACCATAAACACTTGTTCCATTGTACAAACAATTGCTTATAATGCCTCTGTATGCACTACCTATCAAATATGACATATCAAAAGGACGATACAATTTAACATTATGATTTACATTAGGATAAACACAAGTTGCAAATCCATTTTTTTCTGCCATCTCCTTGTCACTATGAATATTATCACCCACATGAATAATCGTTTTTCCATAATATTCGCTCTTCACTAATTTAAAAAGTGAACCAGAAGCCTTATTTTTCCCATATTCACAAGAAACATATATTTTTTCACAATCCATAAATCCAGCATTTTCAATAATTTTTTTAATTATATCTCTTGATAAATACATATCCGATACAACTATCATCTTCTTTCCCATTTTCTTTAATTCTTTCCATACATCTAGCATAAATGGATTAGCATAACAAAGTGATAACTCTATTTCTTGTTCGACTTTCATTCCTATTTCTTTCGAGCACCCAACATCTTCAGCTAAATTCTTCCATATATCTTCTAATGTAACCTCCATATGACCATTTTTCTGCATACACTTAACTCTCGCATCCCCTTCAGCCCAAATACGAATATTTTTAAAATCACTGATTTCCATTCTTTCACCTATAAAATAAAAAATATCTGTTGGTTGACTTATAGGTCTAAAAATCAAAGTATCAAATACATCGAATGAAATAACATCATATTTTTTCAATTTATCAATATATTTTTTAACTATTAAGTCCGAATTTTTTCTTGCATAATCCTTCGTCTCAGCACTTTTAATAGACAATGCCTTTGTTTCATATGTTTCCATCTGTGGCATTGTTCCAAAAAAATGAAAATGTAGAATATAATAAGCAAAATTTAAATATAACAAATAAATCCATGAAATAATTTTTAAAAAACCAGTTGAACCATCATGTACTTTATGATAACGATACGATATTCCAGACTTCTTATTAACCAAAACATTGTATAACCAATACATCTTATTTTTCATCTCCTCTGTCACAGCTATATACATTACAAATTACCTTTGGATCTCCAATCATTTTTAATATGCCCTTTTCAATCCATATTGCTTTGGTACAATTTTCAAGAATAGTACTCATTGCATGGCTAACCATAAGCACTGTACTTCCACCATGTATCATCTCCTTGACTCGCTTTAGACTCTTTTTTCGGAAGAATTCATCTCCTACGCTTAAGACTTCATCGAGAATCAGAATTTCCGCAGCATCCCCAGCCGTTGCAATAGCAAATCCAAGGCGGCTTACCATACCACTTGAAAAGTTCTTAACCTTCTCGTCCATAAAATCACCTAATTCTGCAAACTCCACTATTTCGTCATAATGTTCATCTATAAATTCCCTGGAATATCCGATAATTGCACCATTTAAATATACATTTTCCTTAGCTGAAAGTTCCATATCAAATCCAGTTCCAAGCGTAAGTAGTTGAATTTTCTTCCTATCAACAATAACTCGCCCAGATGTTGGATTTAATGCTCCTGAAATTATTTTTAAAAGCGTTGATTTTCCAGAACCATTTGTGCCAATAATACCAACAATTTCACCTCGAAACACATTAAAACTAACACTATTTAGTGCAAAAAAATCTTTATAACTAACCCTGTGTTCTAACCATTGAATAAAATATTCCTTTATTCCTGATGCATTACTTGTAGAAATTTTAAATACCATAGATACATCTTCTACGCTTATTACCGCCTCTTTTGTATTAAATGAACTTATTCCCTCTATTTGACCATCTTGTATAGGTATTTCATATTTTATAAAACGATTTTTTTCAAATAACGGACTTATTTTATCCCCACATAATGCCCTTACCGTATAAAAATACTCTTCTCCAATTTGAGCATTTCTATCTATATAAGAAGTATTTGTAATATTTTTAGCTATAGTAGTCCATCTTTCATCTTTTTTTCTTCTATATACCTGATAAGTTTTTGCATTCAATACAGCTTTCCAGTTAATCTGTACACCTTCACTGGTGTTAATAAACTCGCCTAATTCTACGTTATCTAATTCCAATTGTTCTGTCCACTGTGCATATAATGCTATCGGTTTGACAGAATTTTCAGCTATTTCTTCTCCTGGTTTGTAGGTATTGCCTGTGCCATCTGCATCCGTACTCCATCCGCAGAAATAATAATTTTCTCTCTCAAATTCACAATTTTCAACTAAGATTTTACAATCAATTGGAAAGTACTTTGTAATTATGGAACCTGTTCCACCATTTGGAATATATTCAAAGATGCATTTCTGCTCCTCAGTGGAATCCGATTCATTAAAATCCAGAATTTCCATGTCTCCCTGTTCTTTCTGTATTTGTTTTTTCCCAAAAATAAGAAAAAATATTAATACACAGCCAAAGCAGACAGCCACTGACATTCCACATGCAATACCAATAATATATCCGATGCTCAATTTAGCCTTTCCTGGTTGATTTTCCGTAAGCAGCTCGTTGTCGTTTGAATTTGTCTCTAGCACTTGTATTTCCGTATTCCCAGTTGCTACCGGAATATTTTTCGTTTGTTCTTCTATGGCTTGTACTTCATTCTCAATTGTTTCCGATTCCTGTGAGGCTTCTATTACTGCTGCCGTATTCTCACCCGATAATTGAAGTGCAGCAGTTTCTAATGTAGTCAAAGTCATATCTGTATCATCTGCTGTTGTTGCAGAAGCCGTCATAACTTTTATTTGCGCTGTTCCTCCACTGATTACTTGAAACGTAAGCCAGAACTTAATTTCATCTGAAGAGCCTGTCCCATCAAATGTAAGCAGTCCCGTCTCCTCATCCACCATGTCTGCCCCATCAATGTATTTCATTCGGAGTGGATCATAACTTACTTCAATATGATAGTGGTTAATTGCTTCTTCCCCTCTCAGGTAAAGTCCGATAGGAAATTCCTCTCCTCTCTCCTGTTCATATGAGTGTGAGCCGAATGTTACTGATGCATTTGCCGCATACGTTTCAAACGGTTGCACAATAAGCAGAAATATGAGAAACATGCGTCCTATCGCTGTTTTTATCTTGCTATCTGTTCTTTTCCACATACTTTATACCCTTTGCATAACATCATTTTCTTTCTTTTTAAATACTGTTAATCCAGCCGCGAAGCTGATTGTCGCTGCCATTGCAAGCTTAATCCAAGCACTATAATGAGGCGCACGATTATAAACAACTGCCTCTCTGGCAATATAAATTGATAAATATATTGGATTATATCCAATTGCCTCCTGCAATAGTGGTGGAAGTGATGTTACCGGATAAAAAATTGCAGACATGTATAATATCATAGTAAGCAGAACGCTATACAGATATTTAATATCTGCAAAGAAAACATACAGAATAGACAGTATATATCCAATACCTGCACCAAATATCAATGCCAGAGCAACGTCCAACGGAAAGAGCAGCATCGTCCAAGAAGGTTTCACCCTAAATATGATCAGCATAAAAACATAGGCAATACAAGTATATCCAAAATTAGTTAATGACGTATAAATTCTCGACAAAACAAATGTTTGTTTTGGAAGCTTTGCCTTTAATAATAAGGTCTTATTATCTACTAATGCTGTCATGGCGGAATTCGTGGCTCCACTAAACAATGCCCAGAAAATATTACCCGTAAGATAATATAACGGATAATTTTCAATCGACCTTTTAAACATATAGGAAAACACAAACGACATAACACTCATCGTCAGCAACGGATTTAACACGCTCCATATGATTCCAAGATAACTTCTTGCATATTTTCTCTTTATTTCCCTGGATGTCAGCTCCTGAATTACGAAGAAATACTGTTTTCTGTCCGAAAAATTTTCATTGAAAAGATCAAGCTGTCTTTTTACTTTTTTCTCGATCTTTCTCCGCTTTCTTACAAGCAAAAATGTTAATCCACCAATTATGCATCCAAGCGTAATTATTAAAATAACATATAATACTAGCTTTGGAAAACCTAATTCGTTTGTAACTTCTTCCTTTGTCTGTGTATTTTCCCACTTAACCAGTTCCCCTGTTGTCGTATATCTATAATAATCTCCGCTGCCATTTTGATTAATTGCATAGAAAACTGTATTATCCTGCATGTCTTCCGTGGTGAATCCATCCGGAACAGTTTCACAAGCCCCTAATGACATGATGTAATACTTCTGGTCATTTGAAGTAATCTCACTGACAGGATAGAAATTAGAAGTCTGACTGTTGAATGCATAGATTGAGAAATTTTCATCACCATCCATGATCAACATGACACGAACATTTCTTGCCTGGTCGCTAAAAAATGTCAATGACTCTCCTGCATAGCTATCTGTCACTAATTTATAATCCCATAAATCAATCTGCGGGGTATAATCAGCAATATCCACTACATATAAAAGCTGATTTCCCTTTTTAATACTTCCAACGACTGGAACTTCTGTCTCCAAACCATATGTATCAGATGAAGTCTGTGTTTCTTCCTCATCCATAAGCTGTTCAAAAAATGATTTTTCTCCGGTATCTGTTCCATCTACATTTATAAGCAGTGTCTCCTGAGAACCCATTGCATAGCTTTCTGCTTCTTCACCATTTGAATAGATTTTTGCACCTTTAACTTTTAATCCTGCATTTCCACCGCCTATTGCTTTGAATGTAATATTGTCATAGGTTATTTCATTACCAAAACCAGTTCCCTCAAGCGTAATTACGCCATCTTCTTCTGCCTCAGCTCCTGATACATACTCCAAGCGTCCGGTATCATATTGAAGTTCAACTTTATAAACACCAATATTTCCATCTGCTTTAATCGTTACTTCTATCTCAAAGGTGTCATCCATATTTACTGAATAACTTTCTCTTCCAAAAGAGACAACTGCGTCTGCAGCATAAACTTTTCCTCTGTCAGAAATGATTAATATAAAGGCAACAGCCATTATAAATAAAATTTCAATGATTTTATTCTTCTTTTTCATTTTGTAACTCATATATAATATTACTCTCTATTTTCTTTTTAATTGTTTACGCAAGAATACAAAATACTTATATATTCTAACATGTAAAGACTCCAACTGCGTTTTTCTGACAGTGTCCTCACTTTTATTTTCTCTGAATTCAGCTTTTACAATGCTTCCCTCCAGCCAAGCACTTTCATATAATGTTGCTTTTCTCACACCAGATACAATCATCATTCTTCTCAAAAATCTTTGATTTCTTATCTGTTCCCATGTTAGCTCAGCAGCTGTTTTTTTATAGTTGCCATCAATTACATCATCCGAAAAAAGATTATCACCATAAGCTTTTACCTCAACAATAGACGGTTCTGACATAAATAGATAAAATAATTTTTCTATTGTTCCAATATCTATTGTATTTTTTCCCTTTTCGAAAGATATTTGTGCCAACAACATTTGTAATGCCGCAATGTTTTTTTTCATTTGATCTGCATTTGGATTACGTGCATCATTCATAACTGGCACATACCCATTTTCTACCTTATCATATGATTTGGTCATACCCTCCAGCGATGACACAATTGTTTCGAAAAGTGAATTGCTAAAGCAGCTTTTTCTCACTAATCCGCTCTCCGGTGAGAAATAATATGTATGAAATTTTTCATGAGAACTTCCAGTAGGATATTCATACATACCAAAGTAGCACCCCTGCACCTCAATATCTGGATTCATACTTTTTACCAGTGCCTCAATGGAACATTGTAGTGTTCCAATCCCAGCCACTATCCACAAGCAAATATTCGCTGTTATCACATAAACCTTCCTGTTTTAAATAACCAACCGTGTTTTCATATGCGTCAACCGAATGTCTTTGTATGTACATACGAATTAATTTGCTTTGTCTTATTTTTTCTCTGAGTTGAATCACTTGCTGATAGTTTAATATGATATCTTTTTCTTTGTTTAATTCCAACTCATTTAATATATTTTGACATTCCTCATCAGTCAATGCCGCTCTGCGCAATATTTTCAAAGGTGTAACATCTATTCCGCCAACGCAAATACTGTCAATGCTTTTCTCCATATTGAAATGATATCCCGGTAACCGCATAGAGAAACGTGACACATGCAAATATTTACACTCTATATTTAAGTGTTTTTGTTTAACGATTTCATTTGCAATCAAATACATCTGATAACCGTCTCTGCTTAAAAAATAAACTCTGCTTTTATGAAGCCTTACTGCTTCATCTAAAACCCACTCTGTAAAACCAACAAGTGCCGGAGCTATCACCATAAGATAAAGTTTATTATCAATCGGCATCTCTACCTTTTTCATTTTTAAATTCTGATAAAATGTTGTTTCTATCGCCCTTTTAATAATTGGTGTTGACTGCAGAATATCAAAATATTGTTGCTGTCTGAACTGATTTATACTATTACTCTCCATCTCCTGTACCTGTAGACTGTCCCTCTGAAGGATTTTCTGTTTCTGTTGGTGTTTTTTCATCCGCTGATGGTTTTTCTTCTGTTCCCGGTGTCTCCGTTGACGGCTTTTCTGTTGATGGCGTCTCTGTCGCTGGTGTCTCCGTTGATGGTTTCTCTGTTGATGGTGTCTGTTCCGTTTTCCCGCCTGTCGATGACTGATTAGTCTGCGACGACTGACCTGATCCACTCGATTGTGTTGTTGAATTTGACTGGCTGCTTTGTGTTGACTGTTTTGTGTTTGAGGTCTGCGCAGCCGGAGCTGTCTGAACCGTCTGATTTGCTGACGTATTTTGAGTTTCTTGCTGTGTCTTCTGAGTTGCCGTCTCGCCTACATCATCTGTCTTTTGTTTTTCAGTCTTTTTTTCTGCCTCGTTTCCATTGCTCTGCTTTACCTTATCAGCCTTAACGTATGCGACACGACCACTGTAGGCTATCTTGCACCACTTTTCATCATCAGATAATGCAATTACACTTATATTTTTTCCTTTTTTTAGATTTCCAACTACTGTTGCTTCTGTGTCAGGCTTACTATATACATCTGCATTAGCTGCAAGTTCACGTGTTTCTATTTCCTCATTTCCATCAGCTTCCTGTTCTTCAGTTGTGACTATTTCCTGCTCAGCCTCTGTTTCAAAAATCGTCATCTCTCCATCGTTATTCAAATTTATCATCTGTTCATATTCAGTAGATGCCACTTTCTCATTATCTGCTTTGCACGCTGTCAGCTGTGTTGCCAAACTCAAAGCTATCAATGCCATAACTGCTCTTTTCTTCATAATCTTTTTCTCCATTCCAATATCTATTTTGCTGTATTGATGATTCTTTACGTTTATACCATGCCAATAACCAATATGGAATCACGCATGCTGCAATTGGCCGTAAAACATATATCCATCCCTTTGGGAATAAAATACCCAAGGCTTTAAAATTACGATATCTGCATTTTGCCTCATTCCATCTATGGCGAAAACTACGCTTTTTGTAGGAATCTTTATTTTCTCGATAAGCCAAAAGTTTATCCTGTATATTAGCACCCTTTAATCCTGCCCTGCGCAGCCTCATAAAGATCTCATAGTCTTCACAGCGAAGTGTCTCCTTGGACGCAACATATCCCTCATTTGTATCAAAAATAGATGCCCTGTACATAACTGTCGGATGTGCATATGGTGAAAATCTCAGATAATCCTGCTCTATAGGAAATTCCGGCATTTTACGTTCTCCCCATACTCCATTCTGATCAAACACATCAATATTGCAGCCAACCCATGAATACTCCTGATATTTGTCCAAAAATTTTTTTTGTTTCATTAATCTTTCCGGATATGAAATATCATCTGCATCCATTCTTGCAATATATTTTCCCTTTGCCTCATCTATACATTCATTCAACGAAAATGCCAATCCATGATTTTCATCCTGACCGATCAATTTAATTCTTTCATCAAGTCCTGCCACCTCCCTGAGTAGTGTTGCCGCCTCCGGGCATGAGCCATCATCATAAATAATAAACTCAAAATCTTCAAATGTCTGGTGTAAAATAGAATTTACCGCCTCCATTAAAATATCCTTATTCAATTCATTATAAACACCCATGATGACAGAAATCTCTGGCATAACTCCCCTTTCCAGCAACTATGAAATTCTTTTATCCATAGTTGAATAAATTCTTTCCATAGTTCTAACTGTTTCTTCTGTACTAAATTGAATTACTGACTCTCTGCAATAATCCGCTAGTTTTTTTCTATATTCAACATTTGAATAAACTTTATCGATAGCTGTCACAAATGCATCCTGATCAAATGCCTCGCATATCAATCCATTTTTATCATTCTGCAAATATTCTCTTGTTCCTCTGTTATCTGCAACAATGAGTGGCACTCCACATGCAAGCGCCTCTATTGCGGCAATCCCCAACCCCTCACGGATAGAAGGGAACGCAAATACATCAGCGGTCTGGAGTATTTCATTCATATCTGTTCTGAAGCCAATCAATTGCACCTGCTTCTCTAATTTTTTTTCATGAATCAGTTTTCGTAATTCATCTTCATCTGGTCCATTTCCGCATATAGTATAATATATATCTTTTTTGTTTTCCACTGCAATTGCTTCAATTATAATTTTTTGATTTTTATTTTTATTCAGTTCTGCAGCTGTAACGATATGAAAAGCATTATTCGGTATTCCCAATTCTATTCTTTTCATGGAAGCCATTTCTGGCATCGGGCGAAATTTATCCAAATCTACCCCTACACCATGTATTTGCTCAACTGTTCCATTTTTTTTTAATTTGAATCTGTCTTTTACACAACAATAATCTTCTTTATTGATGGTTATAAGTGTATCCGTCCACCGTGCCAGCAGCTTTTCAACTGGATAAAATAAAATCCAATTTAAAATTGGAGCACCTTTATAAAAATGAAGTCCATGCGCAGTGTATATAACATACGGATCTGCTTTACTGTAATGTGCGGCGATTCTTCCCGCAACGCCTCCCATCGGATTGTGACAATGTATCGCCGTTATATTTTCTTCATCAATAATTTTAATTAACTGCTTAATTGCCCTGCAATTCATTATAATCTGTGCCGGACTTTTCTCTATATCGATCTGATGCAGAATAATTCCCTGTTGTTTCAATTCTTTTTCATCAAAGGTATAAATCGGTTTTTTTAAATTTGATGCATAATGTATCTCATAACCCATGTTCTGCATAATTTCCACATCATTTTTTTCAAATTGTGGTAAAAATCCGCTAATCGTTGTTATGTATAATATTTTTTTCATCTATTCTTCATCCAACACACTTTCTATTAAGCTTTTAGCATTTTCTACATCCTGATCATTTGGAATCATAACATAGCATGTTGTTCCTGGCATAGAATATGTCGTTGTATGCTTTCCTGTTCCTGTTACTGTATAACTGTCAATTGTCCACGTAACATCATTAGATAACTTATATTTAACCAAATCGTATATCACATTAGATGGAATATCTGTCATAACACAATCAGCAACTTCATCTAATATTTCTCCATATTTTGCTAATATACTTGGAGATGTCATTTTATTTATAACTGCTTTTATCACTTCCATCTGATTAATACCCCGCTGAACATCCCCAGCAGCAAAGGCATGTCTCTCACGTGCAAATGCTAATGCTTCTAGTCCCGAAACATGATTGTATCCTACTGTATAATGTTTTATCGGATCAACAGTAAAATCATATTCCGAGTATACATCAATTCCTCCAAGCGTATCTATTATCGCCTCAAACCCACTAAAATTCATACGCACATAATAATCAATATTTATTCCGTATAAATTTTCTATTGCTGCCTCTGAACTTTCTACCCCATATAATCCAGCATGTGTCAATTTATCATTTGCCCCTTGATTTGGCAGATACACATAATAATCTCTCGGTGTATTAACAAGCTGGATATGTCCCGTTTTCATATTGACAATCGCAAGAATATTTACATCGCTTCGGCTTCTCGCATTCACAGCCCCCCACATATCAATTCCACTAATATATATTACAAAAGTATCTTCATCTGATGACAGAAAATATTTTTCTTCTGTACTGTCCACATCAGTAACATCTCCACGTACTTCAACCTGAATTTCTGCAGAATATGTATATAATTCCCTTATTCTATCTGAGAAATCTTCATATCCATCCTGATCAGATATGATATCAACATATGCACTATTCATAATAATTGCTCTTTCTGTTCCATTTAGTAATGCATCTGCCATAAACAAAATATTATTATATGCTTTATATTGAACTTCTGTTGCCACAGTACCATCAATTACTGACATAACCTGATCTGCTGCATTATCCGATTCTAAATATCCAACAGATGCCCCCTCTATATCTCTAAGTTCATTTGCATTATCATCTGAGCTGACAAATACCGACATCTGAACCACTTCAAGTCTTGAATCCTTTGCTACATTATTTAATGTCATGTCTAATTTTCCTATTGCAATTAATCCATAAAGAAGACCTATTGTTATCAAAACAGATATTATTGCAAAAATAATTGCAGGAATGCTCTTTTTAGTCAAAAAAAAAGTTCCAATATTTAATATCAGAATTATAATTGTATATAATATCAAATATATTATTGGAACTACACCCATTGTAAATAATTTCACACCTAAAGCTACTGCTATGATTATTTGAAACGCAATCAGAATATAATCTATTTTTTTTATTATGCTTTGTTTTTTCTTATTTTTCTCTAACATTTCTCCACTCCACCAAAACTAGCTTCAATTCTTATTTCTATTAAACTTATTTAATAATACACTTACACTTATCTTATGTCAATTACACAAACTGCCATATTTCTACATTTGTTTCTTCCATATTTATGCATTTTTATAAATTTTATTAGTTAGTTTTACTTATTTTCCATATGATTTTCTTATCCATTTATTTTTCATAGTTTCTCGCCAAAGTTCGTTTAAATTTTCATTTGTATTCACGTTTTAAACACCATTTATAATACACATGTCATTTGATTATGTCAACAGAAGAAACTTACAGTTTATTAACATACCTCTCTCATTTTTTATTCAGCTTCGCATTTAAAACGTATCTTGTACTTTCCTTTTAAACTCGCCTTTAAATTACGTTTCCATTGTGTTCTTTTTCTACGTTTTTTTCGCAAGAATATGATACAGAGAATCACACACAATAAGAAACAAATGAGAAAGGGGAGTTTTTATGAACCGAAAAAGAGAAGCATATGACCGTTTAGCCGTTGGCGACCGCATTCGAAAAAAAAGAGTCCAGTTAGGATTTTCACAGGACGAGGTTGCCGAGAGAATAGACCGTGCACCGAAATACTGTTCAGACATCGAGCGTGGCACCTGTGGAATGTCCACAGAAACAATGCTTGCGATTTCTGAGTGTCTCGACATGAGCCTTGATTATATGATGTTCGGGGAACAGACAGACGAAGAGGCAAGACGGCAGGAAAATGATGAACTTGCAGTGATCCATATTCTCTCAGGCTGTTCAAAGCAACAGCGTGATTATGCGATTCGGCTTTTGAAATTATATATTGCATCTATGCAGATTTCGTAGAATCCGTTATAATGAACCATGCGCCTGGTAATTCCGGGCAGATTTTTTTAGAATAAGAGGTGCACAAAATGGCTCTTGATGGATTTGTGATTTCCAATATCGTATATGAATTAAACCAGACAATTTTAAATGCAAAGATCAGCAAGATCGCGCAACCGGAAAACGACGAACTGCTCTTCACCTGCAAAGGAAGCAACGGGCAGTTCCGTCTTGCCATGTCCGCAAGCGCATCCCTGCCATTTCTATATCTGACCGGTCAGAATAAGCCAAGCCCTATGACTGCGCCAAACTTCTGCATGGTGCTGCGCAAGCATATTGCCAATGGCAGGATCGTAAAGATTTACCAGCCGCATATGGAGCGTATCATTCACTTTGATATTGAACATCTGGATGAAATGGGCGATCTCTGCCAGAAAACCCTGATTGTAGAGCTGATGGGAAAACATAGCAATATCATTTTCTGTAACAGTGACGGAAAAATCATTGACAGTATCAAACATATCTCATCGATGATGAGCTCGCTACGTGAAGTACTCCCGGGGCGCGACTACTGCATCCCCGCCACACAGGATGACCGTTTAAACCCGCTCGAAGTTACGGAAGAAGCCTTTATGGATATGGTTATGAAGAAACCGACCTCCATCACAAAGGCTCTCTACTCTTCTTTTACAGGCTTAAGTCCCCTGCTTGCCTCCGAAATCTGCCACCGCAGTTCCATTGACGGAGATATGCCGGTCGACTCGCTGGATGATGATGGCAAAAAGCATTTATTTAACAATCTCACATGGATTGCAGATGATGTAAAAAATCATACCTACAGACCGAACATCATTTTCAGGGGAAAAGAACCGATTGATTTTTCCTGCATTGAACTCACACAATTTTCGGACTATGAAGCAAAAAATTTTGATTCCATCTCGCAG
>ENA-OPDC01000580-OPDC01000580.1-human-gut-metagenome-genome-assembly--contig:-NODE-580-length-15319-cov-7.885613_pt1 | contig 15319 bp, 11 predicted proteins | sample MGYA00241620_ERZ501503 | MGnify/ENA primary metagenome ERZ501503 (study PRJEB25962, sample SAMEA2042659) | human gut metagenome | biome: human gut; feature: human-associated habitat; material: faeces...
GATTAGCATTGTCTGTGCGGTCACTGCGATGTCCTCCCGAAAAAATTTGGTAAGCCCAGTATAGCAACTGAAAAATCATTTTGCAATTCAAAAAGCGTTCATAGCCGTAGCAAGCAGTGTCTTCGTATATACAAAGACCATTTTTGCGTTGCAAAATGCTTGTTGGGAAATCCCAAACCCTTGAACTACATCCGATGGATGCAGGCTACGCGTTTTTGCAAAACGCTTTTGCGACTTGCAATTTTGTTCATCAAACTTGTATTTCTTTGCCGGAACCGTTGCGCTTTGCCGCCCAACTTGTTATTATTAAACGTGAAAGAACTTTCACAGAGAAACGGAGAAAACACCATGCCTACTTTGGAATGGATCGGAAAAAGCAAAGTTGTCAATCATCATCAGGAAGTGCCGTTCCGTGTGTTGGAGCGTCAGTATAGCTTTGACGAAATGGGCAAGCACACCGAGGACAACGGCAGTGATAACATGATTATCCACGGCGATAATCTGGAAGCCCTGAAAGCTCTGCTGCCGCAGTATGAGGGCCGGGTGAAGTGCATCTACATCGATCCTCCTTACAACACTGGCGAAGAAAAGTGGTGCTATAACGATAATGTCAACGATCCTCGCATTCAGAGATGGCTACAAGAAACACTCAAAGGCCAGCCGGTTGGCAAAGAAGGCGAAGATTTGACACGCCATGACAAGTGGCTCTGTATGATGTATCCTCGGCTGATGCTTCTGCAAAAGCTTCTGGCAGATGACGGTGCGATTTTCATTAGTATTAGTGATATTGAATTTGCGAATCTTCGATTGATTTGCAACGAGATTTTTGGCGCATCAAATTTTATAGCAACATTTATTTGGCGAAAAGTTGATAGCCCAAACGATAACAAAGTTCCTATTACGCCAGATCATGAGTACATCCTTCTCTATGGAAAGAACCCAAGCTTAAAAAAGTTCAAGCAACTGGAAGCACCTGGAATTGTTAATGCTTATGGGTTTGTAGATGAGCAAGGGCGACGGTACAGGGATCGTTTGGTAAAGAAAAATGGTAGAAATAGTTTGCGCACAGATAGACCAACTATGTACTTTCCGATAATCGCACCAGATGGTTCCGAGGTCTATCCTATTCATGATAATGGCGAAGAAGCTCGATGGGCGATGGGAAAGGATGGAATTGCCAAACATATTGCCGCAGGAACACTAGTCTGGAAACGTAGAAACCGAATGGGAAAAGAGGTTTGGGAGCCTTACTCGCGCGAGTATGCACCCCAAAATCCATCACGCCCTTACCCGACGATTTGGAATGACCTTGCAACCATGCGACAAGCAAAAGCTTTTTTGAAATCCATTTTTGGAGTGACAGACATATTTAGCACACCTAAGCCGCATGAGCTGATAGAACGTATCCTTCAAATGATTTCTGACCCGGATGTTATCGTATTAGATTCGTTTGCAGGTTCTGGAACAACTGCCCATGCAGTATTGAACATGAATAAAATGGATGGGGGTCATCGCAAATTTATTCTAGTTGAAATGGAAAATTATGCAGATACCATTACGGCAGAGAGGGTAAAACATATAATAACAGGTTATAAAACAGATAGTGAAGCTGTCTTATATGACAAAGAAATTACCACAAAAAACCTTGCGGAGGGTGCAACACTACTAGAAGAAGCGAAAGCTGTTGCTAAAGAAGCAAAGTCGGCGTATTCGACGGTAAAAGCCCCCCAAATTATTGATGGACACCTTAAAGTAACGGCAATCAATAAAGCAAGTGATAAAGTAGAAGGCACTGGTGGCAATTTCAGTTACTACGAACTGGGCGAGCGGCTGCTTTTGCCGGATGGCAACCTGAATGAAAGCATCGGCACAGACAAAATCCGTGACTACATCTGGTATACGGAAACGAAGAAACCTGCGGTGAATCAACAGAACGGAAGCCCATATTTCCTCGGTGAGAACAACCACACCGCTTACTATTTCTACTATGAGCCAGACCAGATATGCGTGTTGGACTATGCTTTTTTGTCTACCATTCCGGAAAAAGCGGAAAACTATCTGATTTATGCTGACCGCTGTGCATTGAGTGGGAGTGATTTGCTGCGGTTTGGTATTACGTTTAAGAAAATTCCGCGCGACATTGCGCGGGTGTAAGGAGGACGGCTCTTATGGAATTGAAAAATTATCAGAAAGCCGTCATTCGGGATTTGGAACGCTATCTGGAAATCCTGATGCAGACAAAGAACATCGAAACGGCCTATACTCGGCTCTGGCAGGAGAAAGATGTAAAAGTCGGATTTGGCGGAATGCCCAAGTATCAGAATCTTCTGCCCGGTGTGCCGAATGTCTGCCTGAAAGTTCCTACGGGCGGCGGCAAAACATTTTTGGCTGCAAATGCCATCGAGCCGATTTTCTCCGCACTGGGCGTGGTAAAACGCCGTGCAGTGGTTTGGCTGGTTCCGTCAGATGCTATCCTGACCCAAACCTTGGCTGCATTGCGTGACCCTGCACATCCTTACCGCCAGAAAATTGATGTTGCCTTTGGCAGCCGTGTAGAAGTGTATACCAAAGAACAGCTTTTGATGGGGCAGCACTTCAATATCTCTGCGGTCAACGAGCAGCTTTCCATCATGGTGCTGTCTTACGATTCGTTCCGTGGCAAGAAGGAGCGGCTCAAGGCCAAGCAGGAGAACAGCAGCCTTGTTGCGCTGGCAAATGCACTGGGCGAACCTGATATGCCGCTGGAAGATACCGATCCGACCGCCTTGATGCAGGTCATTAATCAGCTGCATCCGCTGGTTATTGTGGACGAAAGCCACCATGCGCGCAGTAACCCGAGCAAGCAGATGCTGCAAAACTTCAATCCCTGCTTTGTGCTGGATCTGACGGCAACGCCCACTAGGGAAAGCAACATTATCTCCATTGTGGATGCGATTCACTTGAAACGCGAGAACATGGTCAAGTTGCCTGTCATCGTGATGAATCGCAACAGCCAGCAGGATGTGCTGCATGATGCCATCGAGATGCAGCGGACACTGGAAATTCACGCAAAAGATGCCTACGAAAAGGGCGGCAGCTACATTCGCCCCATCGTGCTGTTTCAGGCGCAACCCAAGAGCACAGAAAATGCAACGACCTTTGAAAAACTGCGCCAACGCCTGATTGCAGCCAACATTCCAGCAGAGCAAATTGCCATCAAGACGGCAGAGATCAACGAGTTAAAAAATGTGGATTTGCTGTCGGAAAAGTGTTCGATTCGCTTTATCATTACAGTCAATGCCTTGAAAGAGGGTTGGGACTGCCCCTTTGCGTATATCCTTGCTTCGCTGGCGAACCGCACCAGTCAGGTGGATGTGGAGCAAATCGTGGGGCGTATTCTGCGCCTGCCCTATACCCGGAAACATTCTTCTCCGATCCTGAATACTTCGTATGTTCTGACCTCGTCTGCGGACTTCAAGCGTACGCTGGACGGCATCGTCAAGGGCTTGAATAACGCAGGCTTCACGGACCACGATTACCGTGTGCAGGAAGAAGCTGCCCCGGTCGAGCCGCTGCCCAAAGTGGAGCAGACCATCTTCCCGGCACAGCCGACAAACGAAGCAATGCCCGCGGCATCGGCGGAAGAGGAAGAGTTTTTTGATTTCGACCCGACACTGTTGGGCAGCACCTTGGCAAAGGCAAGTGTTTCTCCCTCGGTGCAGAATATTTTTGACCGCTCTGAAAAGGAACAGAACGATTTTGATGTTGCTATGCAGCAGCACCAGAATGACCCGTTGAGCGATTTGCCGCTGGAGGTGCAGGATAAAGTGGATACCTCTCATGTAAACCCGGAGTTTTTGGAGGATGTTCACACCCTCAAACTTCCGAAATTCTGCCTAAAAGTACAGCCATCGCTTTTCTCGCTGTACGACAGCGAAGAACTCTCAAAGGAAAACCTGCTCAGCAACTTTACGTTGAAGGGAAAACCCAGCGCAATCGACTTCGGCCATCTGGACGACGATTTGGCGCAGGTCGATTTGGAAGACCGCGATACCACGACACCGCGTATCTCCAAGCTGAAAGATGATTATCAGCAGTACATGAACAGGCAGTTTCCACTGCTTCCGGGCGAGGATAAACTGCGTATTTGCAAGGATATTATCCACAAGAGCCTTTGCAAGATGAACGCGGTGGATGATAATGAACTGCGGCGTTATGTCGATGGTATCGTGGATAATATGAACCGCGAAGAGCTGGACGCGCTGGAACGGATGCCTGTTAACTTTGCAGCAAAAATTCGTGCATACGTCATGCAGCTTCAAGAGGAAACTGCACGAGAAAACTTCTACAAGTGGCTGGAAACGGAGAAAATCGTATGTGAACCCCGCTTTCAGTTGACGGAGTATATCACCCTCCCGGATAGCACTTCTTCAATGAGCAAGAGCCTGTACCAGACTGAGGGCAAGATGGATGGTCTGGAATACAAAATGGCTCTGGCAATGACCAACATGGACAATATCCGCTGGTGGCATCGCAACCCGGAGCGTAACAAGTTCTCGTTCTGTTTGAACGGCTTCCGCAACCATTACCCGGATTTTATCGTCCGCACGACCAGCGGAAAGATTTTGCTGATTGAAACCAAAGGCGACCAGCTGGAAAATGCAGAGTCCAGAGAAAAAATTCGTCTGGGTCGTGCATGGCAGGATGCCGCTGGCAAGCAGGCATACCGCTATTATATGGTGTTCCAGAATAAAGATTTGAACATGGAGGGAGCATATCGCTTTGATGAGTTTTTGACGCTGCTGAGGGAACTGTAAACAGAACCGAGGCTGTGGCTGAGAGGTAAAATTATGGGTAAAGGTAAGAAGAAAAAGCCGATTTCTCCGAAGAAAAGTATTCAGAGCCTTCAAGAATCAAGAGATGGTGGTCAAATTGCGCTTAGAGGATATACCTACCAGTTTTTGTATGCTTGTTATTTGATGCTGACGAACCAGAATGAGAATACAATCTTTCAACTTGAAGGCATCGAAGATGTTGACCGAATTGAAAAACAAGACGGCGGCCAAATTACACATATTCAGCTCAAGTACTCCGTCAATCGGCAAAACGCAAGCTTTTTGGCTGATGTTCTGCAAAATTTTCTTGAGGCATATCTTCTTGATAAAGACAGATATTTTAAGATGGTCTATGATTTCCCAGTTGCAAATGGAAATTTGAAGAAAATTCTTGAGGGAAAATTAGATGAAGCTTCTCTTAAATATTGGAAAGAAGTGATTGAAAAAATTAAAGAGAGCCAAACATCATGGGATTGGAGCCAATATAATTTTGAAGATTTTTTGTCTAGGCTGTCGTTTGAAAACTTAAAAAAAGAAATTTTTGAAGATGAAATAGAAAAGGCACTAATTCAATACCACGATATCAGTACAGATAATCTCAAATTATATGTGAATAGCATAAAAATCCTTTGCCTTAAAAAAATGGAGAATCGCGATTTAATAACAAGAAAAGAATTGGTTTCTTGCGTTGAAGCAGTTAAGATGGACATTAGCAAAGGGGCTCAAAATCCAGCGCATAGCTGGATTAGAAAACTTAGTTTTTCAAAAAATGCAGCAGAACATGAGAATGATTTCTATGAAGGAAAAAAAGCAACTCCTGCGGATATAGCAAAAAATCTTCCGGTAGAACGTCCAATGCTAGAGGGGAAAATTATAACGTCTATACAAGAAAATATAGTGACTGTAATAAAAGCCTCCAGCGGGCAGGGAAAGACAACACTCGCATTAAGATCGGCATATTTACTTCAGAATGAATATACTGTCTATCAAGTGACTGTATGCGATAACAATGAACAGCTAGGCAATACCGTTCAATATTTTAACTCTCGGTTACGTCTTGGAGAGAAGCTTCTGATTTTGATTGACAACTTGGATGGCAGAGTACAAAAGTGGAATGGACTTGTGCAGCTTTTGCAAGCTGAATTACCAACTAATTATAAGGTTCTTCTTACGACAAGGGAAATTGATTGGTACAATTATAGTGGTGATTTGAGCAATATCCGCTCAATAAATATTATAGTCCCGACATTAGAAGAACAAGAAGCAAAAAATATTTTCCAAAAATTAAAAGAAACAGGAAATCTGCACCCCAGCATAACAAATTGGAAACGAGAGTGGAATCGAATTGCCGAACGGAAACTTTTAATAGAGTATGTTTATTTGTTGACTCATGGTGAGATGCTTTCTGAACGAATTACAGCTCAGATGAAAGAACTTGGGCAGTCTTCATTTGGACAGCTAAAATGTGACATTTTGCGTAAAGTATGCTTTGCTGATGTTTGTGGGGTAAAGCTTACTGTCCGAAATCTCTTTTGCAGTCAAAAAGATTATGCAGGAGCAGATTTTGGCGAACTGTTAAAAAATCTAGAGTCGGAATTTTTAATTCATCTCAACACAGATGATAATTATGTAGAAGGACTGCATCCAATCCGTTCGTGGCATATTGTAAATCAGTTACATGAATTTGTTCCCCTCGAAAACACGGCAATTTCTGTAATTAAAATGGTCGAAAAGAAGGATTATGCAGTACTATTTTCTCATATTCCCGAATTTTCGTTAAATAAGAGTGCTTTTTTCAAAGAGGTCCTAGATTTTTTGTGGGACGAAAACGATCTGTCCGGATGCCTTCGGGCAGTAAAAGGTCTTTTTTCGGGGGATGTTTTACAGTATTATCGGGATAACAAAGATTTTTTTGATGATGCAAATGCTCATTTTGGACTAGAACTTATCGCAATGGAAAAATGTCCATTTAAGACATTTGATAAATTTGGCGTTTCAGTGCAAACGCTTGATAATCTGCAAAAAATACATCCAGATAGTCTCAACGGAAAATATTTACAAAGACTTCGAGATAAAATACCTGACTGTGATTTGCCGCAAATGTTTATCTTTGGATTTTGCAGCACGCTTTACCAAAGGGCCAAGACTGTTTCTTTTGAACAAGTTACAGATCTTGAATCCTATTCCCAAATTGCAGAATGGATTTATGACATAACTTCTGAACTTAGCTTGGTGGCAGAAATACCACTAAATGAGGTATGGAAAAAGTCTGATAGGATGTCTTTGGAATGTATGGCGAGACTCATGTATCTCTCGTTCTGTAGCAACCAAACGGCATATAGAGCATATATTTCTCAAAATATGGATGAAATTTTGACGTACTATAAGCACATGACGAAATCACATAGTGTCTACGTTGATGAAACTTCAGATGCTATCCATGTTGAGTATATACTCTCTTTAAGTGAAATTGGAAATGCGAATGAAGAAAGCGTTTCAAGAATCAAGCAACTTTGTCGGATGCTCCCGATATTCAAAAAATATTGTACAGATGCATTAAAACCAGAAATCGAGATGCTGAAAAATTATTTTGTTCCGGATGATGCACATAAAGAAATGCCAATTAAGAACGTAGTGATAATGTTCCATCAGCATTTAACATCTTTATGGAATAAAACAATTCCTAGCAATTACGAATTTGAAATGGTGACAGACTGGATAGAATACTGGTTTAATCTTAGAAGCCATATTTGTACAATGGCGAACGATTACTGTGAGTGTTTAACCAAAGCGGAAAGTCCAAAACTAAAAGAAAGTGCAATCAGAAAGAGCATTTGTATTTATAGTGAATATCAGAAGCTCATAAATAATGAAAGAAAATATCCCGGAGAAGAAAATCCATTTGAAGAAGATGTTCCCTGTGTAAGAAAATTTCAAGGTATAAAAAGAAAATATTTTTGGTCTATAACAAACTTCACAGGACAATTTCCCGGACTCTTAAAAAGAGACCCAAAAAATGCGAAGCTTGCAATGTTTAATATTTTGGCTGCACAGCGCGCGCTATCAGATGTTCAGCAATTCTTTGATGAAATAGTATTCGACACTCCGTTAAAAACGAAGCATTTACAATTGTGTGAGTTAGAAAAAGTGAATGTTAGCCGCCTTATGATGGGATGTTACTATTATTATGACAACCCGATGAACAAAGGTTTTAACAAGTACACAATAGATGGTTGGTATAAGGCAAGATGCACTAAAGAAAGGCAAAAAATTCAAGAAGGGCTTTCTGACTTGACTGAATTTTATTCTGTGATTTTTCCAGAGAACAATTATTATGCCGGAATATTAAATTACTATCCTATCATAATTGGTAGATTTGATAAAAGTTCCGAAGATGCTTGGAATGCTTTGCTGATTAGCGGAATGCAAATTTTGAATTCCAAATTTGATTATTTAGAGGTGCTTTTTAAGACAAATCAGGGAGAAATAGAAAATGTTGCCTATCGCATTCCAAAACAGTTTTTTGCCTATGTGAAAAATGCTTTGGAATCTCCATCGGCAGAAGTACAAGAAAATCGGACATCTATATATCCTGTAGAGGTAACACCGCAAATGTTAGGATGCTTTTCGCAAAAATATATAGTTGAAAAAGCAGAAGATAATCTTGCAAAGTCTATAATAAGCGAGATTGGCGAGTATCTATGGGATTACTCAATGTGCCGAAAGTTGTTGGCCGGTCCTGAAGATTCAGATTATGGTATAGAGCAATTGGATTTCTACCGAATGGCTATCAACGAAAAAATGGCTCTGTTAGATTTAGATGAATCTAAATGTATAGAACCTGTTTGTTTGAAAGTCTTTTCTGGATCAGACTTTTCCAGTGAGGAATACAATAGTTTGCTAAACACATTGATTTTTAACAATGTATGATTCCTTATTGAAATTTATATTATAGACTGAATCCCAATAATAAGCCCACAGGCTGGTACTCATATCCAACCCGTGGGTTTTGCTATACTTGTCAACTGATACCAATTACTATCAGCTGTTTTTCTGATTTTCGTTCATGATTCTTCTGGCTCGTCCGCGCGTGGTATCCTCAAAGGTTTCATCCTCGCTGAATCGCAGCCAATAGGGGTCTTCCATTAGGCAGGCGTTGGTGCGTTTGACGATTTCCCAAGCATTGTAATCAGGCAGGCCCATCATTTTCAGGATTTCCTTGCAGTCCATCCGATTTTTCGGAAAGATTCGTTTCTTTGCCCAAACCACCACATCGACTAGCGGCACTTTGCGTTTGTCTCCAATAAAAAGGTTCAAAGGAAGATGATGCTGCGGAACGTCTTCATTGGCGCAAAGATACTGCCCATCTTCGCTCAAGTGAGCAATCTCTTTTTCATCCATCATCAATTTCAGATAGGCCATTTTATCACCCCATGGCGGCTTTCAGGTAGTGCAGACGGTATTTCAGGTATTGACGGATCGCAGATGCTCTTTTTTCGCTCAACAATGCAAGAATAGGCGAGATAGACTGAATGATTTCACTATACAACTCGTCCAAGTCACGCGTTGGCAGCACAGGCTCATCGATCATCTTGATTTGCTGGGCATGGTGACTGCGGAACGGTTTGGCTTTGTCGAACTGATAACGGAGCTTCGTATCAGTCAATTCTTCATCCGTTGCCCACGCAAGCAGACTACCGCCATTGTCGTAAATAGGCGGAGCATAATTTTTTCCATCCCGGACGATCACATCAAAATTGTTTTCGTGGCGGTCTTCGTTGCCGATAAAGGCGTCAAATGCCAGCATTTGATAAAGCCACTTCTTACCATATAGTTCTATCGCATACTGGAACAATGCTTCCGGTGAAGCGGCTCGACCGCTGGCAAGGAAATGGGCATCAGCCAAGTCTGCAAAATGATACAGCTGTTCATCGTCCGTTGTGAACTTGGGGCAGACGCTGACCACATCGCAGGAATAGGTTTGAATGTCAGGAAATAGTCTGGCAGGCATCAGGGAATATTCCACATGAGGCAAATTCAGCACCTGTGCAATCAGCGATGCCATCACCTCAGAATACGGCTCATACCCAGCGGTTCCGGCCTCTGTGATGGAGTTGCCCTTGACCATAACAAGCTGATCATCTACATGATACCAGCCCTTTGAGAGCATTCCACGGCTCGTCCGTGTTTCACGCTTTTCGACCAACTGGATTTTTGCAGGGACTTCAATTGGGCTCATGGTATCACGCTCCTTTGCCCCATTATACCATGTTTGGATGGATAGACAAGGTAAACTATGGTCAATAGCAAAAATCAAAACATCAAATTGTTTTTTGAAATTTGAAGTAGAAAAGTCAAATCAAATATGAAATTTCGATAGAAACATTAAATTTTTCGCTCAATAAGTGAAATGAACGCTCAAAAAAATGAAATCCAAACCACAAAAGTGAAATTTGATGGTTGAATACTGAAAAAGTGTTAAAAAGATTTTAATATTCTAAATTCGACTTGAACTGTTTTTTGCATATCGTCCTTGCAGATAGCCCTTGGAGATGTTCTCACCTTTCCGGGGAGAAAACTCCGTCAGAGCGTAAATATCGGTCTGCATGGTCTTTTCGTCCTTTTCGGCAAACCAGATCTGATCGCGCCGCAGCAATGTCAGGTCGAGAAGTCCGGTATCGTGCGTGGTGAAGATGAGTTGTGCATGGTTTGTATTGATAGCGGCATCCTGCACCATCTCGATCAGATGCCTTGTCAGCAGCGGGTGCATACTGGATTCGATCTCGTCTACTACCAAAACAGAGCCGGATTCCAAAGCCGCAAGCCACATACCGATGCGAGAGAAGAAACGCTGTGTCCCAACAGATTCCTGCCCCAACGGGAGCCAGAACCCCTCAGAAGCGCCATCTTCGGCATCGAGAATGTGCAGTGCGGAGATGATAGGCTCTTCCTTGGAGCCTGTAATGCGGATGTCCTTGATACCGAGGTCTGCATACAGCATTTCATGCAGGATACGGCTCTTTTCAGAGCCGCCCTGCCGGATGGCAGACAATGTAGCATCCAGCCGCATTTCGGTTCCCATAAAGCCTGTCAGTTTTTCAAAGAACCACAGATACGCCTTTTCAGTCTGAGGGCAGTTCCACTCGTTCGAGCTGGACAGGTAAAGCCGGTTTTCTGCGGTGCGTCCGGCAAGGGTAAGCTGTTCCTGAACATTCTCGCGGAACTGATAACCATTGCCTTCTCTGGAAAAAACCAGAGCCTCCCGGCCGTTGGGCCAGTGATAGAGATATTCGGTCAGGACTTTGGACTTGTCAAACGAGAACCCATAGGCATACTTGATGCCGCCATAAAAATAGATGGCTTCAAAGCTGGTCGGCTGTGTAGGCTGGTCGGTGAAAGCAAACGGTTCTTGTGGAAGGAACTCACCTTTCAGCAACTTGGCATACCGCCCGCAGACCATCTCGCGCATGAGCAGGAGGGCATGGAGAACATTGCTCTTTCCAGCTGCATTTGCGCCGTACAGTGCCAGCACAGGCACAAGCTGTTTCTTCTCGTCCGGCGAAATCAGGCAGTCGGACAGACTTTTATCTGTGGATGCCTTCATGCTGATGACGGCGGTATCCCTGATGGAACGGTGGTTCGTGACAGAAAATTGAAGCAGCATCGCAAAACCTCCCAAGTGTTTTCTGGGTTCAGTATACTCCATTCTTGGCAGAAAATCAAATTTTAATATTGATATTTGCGGAAAATATTCAAAATCAAGACATAAAATCGCGTCTAGGCGTTTTTGATGCTGAAACAGAAACATGAAAAACAGTTGAAATCACTCTGCATACACGATTTCCCTCACCACCACCTCCTCCGCCTGCGCTTTCAGCCCGTTCATGTGCGCCACCCAGAGAAGCTGTGCGCGCTCTTTGTCCGGTGCGGGGTACTTGTCTAACAGAGTGGTCATCGTGCGTTCCAGCCACGCGCAGGCCGTTTTCTGGTCATCCTGCAAATGCGGCCAGAGCGTACCGTTCAGCAGCATCTGGTGATACAGCACAGGGCGCTGGGTTTTGAGGTAGGCCAGCCGCATCCGGCCATATTTGCCCAGCGGTTCGGAATCATCGGTCTGCGGCAGGGTGAGCAGGGGCAGCTGATACTCCCCGACCTGGGCGTAATGGATCTCGGTGCGGACGGTGTTCGTGCTCTTCATGGAAATTCTCCTTTGCATTTTCAACGTGTGTTATGGTCTTTGTGGAAAACAGCGCTTACTTCTTCCGATTCTGTGCGGTCAGCCAGTTGCCCTGCGCCTGATAGTAGTGCTCCATCGTGGTGGGTGCGTTCAGGATGGTGGTGCGCAGATAGGCCATGATGTTCTTGATGGGCTGGGTCGTGTTGGACATCACATCGAAGATGTACTCAACGTGCTGGCTGGTCAGCTTGTCCAGCCGCAGCCGGATAGCATTGGTTGTCTGCGGCTGCTTGCCGATATACTGGGTCTGCCGTGGACAGCAGTACATCTCCACAATGTTGTCCAGCAACTCCTCCATCTTGTCGGGGTCGTACCGCTGGGCAAGGGTGTCGATCTCCAGCCGTTCTCGGAACTCCTCCCGTACCTGTGCTTCCATCTGGTCAAAATCTGTGGATTCGCCTGTCGGCCCTGATAGATTAGTACTTTGTCTTTTAGTATTTTGTTTATTAGTATTTTGTTGTGTTGGATTCTCCAACGTTGGAAAACCCGACATTGGATTTTCCGATGATGGTGAATTTGGCACTGGTGCAAGGCGTTTTTCAATCCGTTCTTTCTGTGGCAGTTCAAAGACTTCATAGTTGTAGTCAATAATGCGGCCACGGGCATCACGGACTTTGCTCCGACACAGATACCCGCCATCTTCCAGTTCGTGAACCGCACTTCTCACACTGTCGATGCCATCCCTGCACCCGGTTGTCAGCCCTTTCAGGCTGTAATCCCAATCGTCCGGCAGGGAGAGCATATAGGACAGCAATCCCTTGGCTTTCAGGGACAGCCTCTTATCCTGCAGGTGGTGGTTGCTCATAACGGTGTAGTTGACGTTTTTATTGACGCGGAATGTTGACATGGCGGCTTCCCTTTCAGCCCAATGCGGGCAAGAGAAAACGCAGCATCTCCCGGCTTTCGGGAAACGCTGCGTTCAGACAGGGAAGCCTGCTGTGAGCTGGCACAGCAACGGCAGCACTGCATATTTCTAACGGACATCTAACACAACTACACCTGAAATGCAGCCGCTGACGGCCCGTGTGAAAAAGGCTTTTTCTAACGTCATTTCGCAAAAAGCGGCTGATTTTTGCCTGCAAATTGCGGTGCGACGTGCCTTTTGGGAGGTTACAAAAATGCCCTCGGATGCCAATGACAGCCGCGAGGGACCAGCTTCATCCAACAATTTCAAAGACTCGAAATCTCGTAGGCCCTGCAAGGGGCGCCAGGGTTCAAATCCCTGCTACTCCGCCAAAGTCACAGTTTCTCACGGAACTGTGACTTTTTATTTTACCGAAACAGCTGGATCAAACGGATAGGACCACCTTTCAGAGGCAAGCCCTCCGGCAGGGCTTTTGGGCACTGGGTCTCGGGGATCGTACCGGGTGAATTGCAAGGCTACCTCGAAACAAGCGATTCCGGCTGTTAGAAAAAGCTCCTTGGAAGCGAAGGCTTTCAGGGAGCTTTTTTGCTGCCGGGAGAGCACCCGGGCGGTTTTGCCAGTCAGACACGTTCCAATAGGCTTGTCAGGGTGGAGGCAAAGGCTTCATCCTGCGCCTTTGTCCGCTTTGGGCTCCCCTTGGGGTGCTTTCCGGCACGGAGGAGCTTTTTGTTTTCGTACCGCCGCAGCATGAGGGCATCCATGTTGTCGGCGGTGTACTCCAAGCCGTTCTGGTTCAGCACTCTGGCACACCGGGCAAGGCACATACTTGCCAGCCCATAGTCCTGTGTCACGACAAGATCACTCGGCTTTACCCGGTTGACCAGCGCAAAGTCTACGCTGTCAGTACCCTTGTCAAATACCAGCGTCTGCGCACCCTCACGCTCGATCTGGTGCGAGGTGTCGCACAGGATAATGACCGGGATGCCTAACTGCTTTGCGATCTGCAAAGTCAGATCAACCACGGGACAGCCATCTGCATCAATCAGAATATTCATCGAATATCCTCCATCACCCATCGAAACGCCCTTGCCGTGCGCAGGTCGGCGTCTTTGAAATGCCCGCCGCTGTTCCATTCAAAGGTGCAGTCTGCACCGCGCGCTATAAGCTGACTGTGCAGAGTGCGGATATTATCCCCCACCACAGCCATGACAGCGTTTTTCGTGTGCTCTTCCTTGTCGCCAAGGCTCAGGTAAATGCACTGTGCCTGAATGGGGTGCTGTTGCTCAAACTCCATCCATCCCGGAAACCATACGGAAGGCGAAGCGGCCGCAACACCGTAGAACAGATCAGTCTGGGTGGATGCCCACAGAGCAAACAGTCCGGCCAGCGAGTAGCCGCCCAGAATGATCCGGACATTTTCCGGCAGTGCAAACTGCTGTTTCAGGGTGGGAATCGCCTGTTCTGTCAGAAAGCGTAGTGTGCCCGCCGCATTGCCGCCGAAACTTTCTTTGCCCCACACCGCAGGAGATTTCCACGGGGAAAGTTCATCGTTCCAGTTTTTCACAGGAACAGCGGCAAACAAAAACGAATATGCCGAACTCAGCGCAATGGCTTCAACTTCGCTGTCCATGTTCTGTAATTCATGCTCGTCCGTCATCTGAAGCAGAAGATATTCGGCACAGTCTGTGCCGTAAATGCGGCAGGGTCTATCTCCGAATTTTAAGGGAAAATCAAGGCGATTAAGGGATTCTGCTTTATAGTTCATCGACAAAATACCTCCCATTGATCGGCACGAGAAAAAGGCGTGAGGAGATTGGCTGCTTCCATTATAGCATATTCGGGCGGAGAGACAAGAAGCCCGGATGTGCGGCACGCTCTGCAGGGACTTCCTGCATTTCAGTATGAGAGAAGCGACGAAAAAACGGTTGACATCCGCTGGAAGAAACCCTTACAATGGGAACAGAAACCATGTCGGGCAATGGAACAGGAGGAATTTTGGAAGGAACAACACAGAAGCATTTGAGTTCTTGCTGAGCTGGAAGGATGGCGTCCTGATGAACTGCCTTTCCGGGCGGCGGGATAAGGCCTTTGATCCGCAGGCCATGCAGAAGGTCCGGGCGGCCTGTGCCGTGCTGGCCGAGGACGGGACCTATCCGTTCGACCTGTCGGTCACAGACCCGGAGATCTACCGTCAGGTCAGTGCCTGGTTCACCGACCTGCTGCGCAAGTCCTGAACCGTTCCGACACGAAAGATGCATTTATTTTCCACAAACGCTTGACATCTTGTGCAATCTGCATTATCATAAAGCCATCAAGTGTTTGTTCAGAGAAGCGAGCAGAACAAACAAGAGGGAGCCTGTTCCCTTTTGTTTGTTCTGCTCTTTTTTGTTCCCGCTACGCAAA
>ENA-OPDC01000582-OPDC01000582.1-human-gut-metagenome-genome-assembly--contig:-NODE-582-length-15302-cov-2.972060_pt1 | contig 15302 bp, 10 predicted proteins | sample MGYA00241620_ERZ501503 | MGnify/ENA primary metagenome ERZ501503 (study PRJEB25962, sample SAMEA2042659) | human gut metagenome | biome: human gut; feature: human-associated habitat; material: faeces...
AGAAGAATCGTTCAGTAGGACAAGCATTTTAATTTAATATGATGATGTAAGTGTCAAAAGTATAAATTGCGTTTGTGCTTGCACAAATAAGCAATTTATACTTATTGACACTCTCATCATTATATGAAATTATCTTTTTTCAACACCTAAAGTAACTTTCTCACCATTGATGTTCCATTCTTTTTCATATCCGGCAACTTCTCCGGCTTTCACTTCATCTGCTAAAACATCTCCAGCAATCGCTGCTTCGTTTCTTCCGATGATGTCTGCGGCTTTGTCTGATCCTTTGTAAGAGAATGTGATATGATCTGTTACTTCGAATCCTGCTTCTTTTCTCATAGACTGGATCTTACTGACTACTTCACGGACGAATCCTTCTTCTAACAGTTCTTCGGATAAGTTTGTATCAAGTACAACTGTCACTCCGTTGTCTGCTTCTGTTACGAATCCTTCCTGTTTTACCATTTCGATCAACAGATCTTCTTCTGCTAATTCTACTGGTGTTCCATCAACTTCAAATGTTAATACTCCCTTAGAGTCTAACTGAGCTTTCGCTTCATTTCCATCAACTGCTGCTAAGTAGTTTCTGATTCCTCCAACTAATTTGCCGTATTTTGGTCCTACAGTCTTTAACTGTGGTTTGAAGTTGTATGTTGTGAAGTTTGATACGTCATCTGTAAATGTGATATTCTTCACATTTAACTCGTCTAAAATGATCGCTTCGTCATAATCTGGAAGAGATGCTTCTGCTTTTACATACATCTGTCCGATTGGCTGACGGTTCTTGATCGCTGCTCCATTACGGCATGCACGTCCTAATACGACGATCTTTAAGACGAGATCCATATCTGCTTCTAATTTCTCATCTACCTGTTCTGCATTGTATACAGGGAAATCACATAAGTGGATACTTTCTTTTGCAGATGCATCAACACTTCTTACGATGTTCTGGTAAATCTCTTCTGTCATGAATGGGATCATTGGGGCTGCTGCTTTACATACAGTAACTAATGCTGTGTATAAAGTCATATATGCATTTACCTTATCCTGTTCCATTCCTTTTGCCCAGAAACGGTCACGGCAACGTCTTACATACCAGTTACTCATATCATCTACAAATTCCTGTAATGCTCTTGCAGCTTCTGGGATTCTGTAGTTTCCTAAGTTATCATCCACAGATTTGACCATTGTGTTCATCTTAGATAACAGCCATTTATCCATTACAGATAACTTGTCATATTCTAACGCATGTTTTGTTGGATCAAACTGGTCGATCTCAGCGTATAATGTGTAGAATGCATAAGTATTCCATAATGTTCCCATGAATTTACGCTGTCCTTCTGTAACGGCTTTTGCATGGAAACGGTTTGGCAGCCATGGAGCACTATTTGTATAGAAATACCAACGGATCGCATCTGCTCCATGCTCTTCTAATGCATCGAATGGATCAACTGCATTTCCTTTGGACTTACTCATCTTCTGTCCGTTTTCATCCTGAACGTGTCCTAATACAACAACGTTTTTATATGGTGCTTTATTAAATAATAAAGTTGAAATTGCCATTAAGGAGTAGAACCATCCACGAGTCTGGTCTACAGCTTCTGAGATAAAGTTTGCTGGGAAGTTATCTTCGAAGATTTCTTTATTCTCAAATGGGTAATGCCACTGTGCGAAAGGCATAGATCCTGAATCGAACCAGCAGTCGATTACTTCTTCTACACGATGCATTGGTTTTCCACAATGTGGACACTTAATTGTTACCTGGTCGATATATGGACGGTGAAGTTCAATATCGTCTGGACAGTTATCAGACATACTCTTTAATTCTTCGATAGAACCGATTGAATGCTGATGTCCACATTCACATTCCCAGATATTTAATGGAGTTCCCCAATAACGGTTTCTTGAGATTCCCCAATCCTGTACGTTCTCTAACCAGTCTCCAAAACGTCCTTTACCGATGCTCTTTGGTACCCAGTTAACTGTATTGTTATTTGCGATCAGCTGATCTTTTACGTCTGTCATCTTGATGAACCAAGATTCTCTTGCATAGTAGATCAGTGGTGTATCACAACGCCAGCAATGTGGATAGCTATGCTCGAATTTAGGTGCATCGTATAATAATCCACGAGCATCTAAGTCTTTTAATACTTCTGGATCTGCTTTCTTAACGAATAATCCGGCAAATGGTGTTTCTTCTGACATATTACCGCGTTCGTCTACTAACTGTACAAAAGGCATCTCATATTTGCGTCCGACTTTCGCATCGTCTTCACCAAATGCTGGTGCGATATGAACGATACCTGTACCATCTGTTAATGTTACATATCCATCACATGTTACATAGAATGCTTTCTTGTGCTGTTTCTCTGCAACTTTTGCTGCACAGTCATATAATGGTTCGTATTCTTTGTATTCTAAGTCTTTTCCTTTGTATGTTTCTAAGACTTCATATGCAGGTGTTCCTGCTTCTTCGTCTGCTAATCTTCCAAGAACTGTATCAAGCAGTGCTTCTGCCATATAGTATACATATCCATCTGCGGCTTTTACTTTTGCGTATGTTTCTTCTGGGTTTACGCAAAGACCGATATTAGATGGAAGTGTCCATGGTGTTGTTGTCCATGCAAGGAAATATGCATCTTCATCTACTAATTTAAAGCGAACGATCGCTGAACGTTCTTTGACATCTTTGTATCCCTGTGCCACTTCCTGTGCGGATAATGGTGTTCCGCAACGTGGGCAGTAAGGTACGATCTTAAATCCTTTGTAAAGTAATCCTTTATCCCAGATCTGTTTTAATGCCCACCATACAGATTCGATAAAGTTATTATCGTATGTGATGTATGGGTTCTCCATATCAGCCCAGAAACCTACTGTATCTGAGAAGTCTTCCCACATACCTTTGTATTTCCAAACGCTTTCTTTACATTTCTTGATGAATGGTTCCATACCGTATTCTTCGATCTGTTCTTTTCCATCAAGACCTAACATCTTCTCAACTTCAAGTTCGACTGGAAGTCCGTGTGTATCCCATCCAGCTTTACGAATGATCTTATGACCTTTCATTGTCTGGTAACGAGGAATCATATCTTTGATAACACGAGTTAAAACGTGTCCGATATGTGGTTTACCATTAGCTGTTGGTGGTCCGTCATAGAATGTATATGTCGGATCGTCTTTTCTTTCTTCGATACTCTTTTCAAAAATTTCGTTTTCTTTCCAGAACTTTACGGTCTCTTTCTCGCGATCAACAAAGTTCATGTCAGATGATACTTTCTTGTACATCTTCATCTCTCCTTTTACTTCTTAGAAAATCTAATGAAATAGGAAATAAAAAAGGTGCCGTCCTAAAAATAGGACAACACCGTTGCTTCTAAACCACCTATTTCACATACTATCATATGTTATCCCGTTAACGGAGGATACCGGCACAGCTTACTATCTTCAGCCTGCAGCTTGGGAGTGATCTTCCTTCTTATCTTACTAACACCCGGCTTCCACCGCCCCGGACTCGCTCATGCGTTCATGATAGAAGTACTGTCTCCTTCTTCGCTTTTATCATACTAAGTTATCTTAACACTTGAAATGGCGGTTCGTCAATATTGAATTGTATGTTTTCGCATTTCTTTTTGTTTATTTTGTATGGAATACTTCGTAATAATGTTTCAGGCAATCTTTAAATCCATCTTTTGCAAGTGTTACACTATCATAGTAACTTCTTTCGGCATATCCATCTTTTGTATTATCTCTTGCTGCATTTAATAAGTCTGTACAGATATTTACTTTCGCAATTCCAAGTTCTACTGCTTTGGATAAATTTTCATCTCCAGAACCAGATCCTCCATGAAGTACTAGTGGAATAGAAACCTCGGTTGCAATTTCTTGTAATCTTTCAAAATTCAGATGTGGAATTCCTTTGTATTCTCCATGAGCTGTTCCAATAGATACTGCAAGGGAATCAACTCCTGTCTGTTCTACAAATTTCTTTGCTTCTTCTGGTGTTGTTAACATTGTATTTCCTTCAACATGATAGCTGTCTCCTTCTCCTACGTGTCCGATTTCAGCTTCTACCGTAACATTTCTTTCATGTGCATATGCTACAATTTCTTTTGTCTTTGCCACATTTTCTTCAAATGGAAGGCTTGATCCATCAATCATAACAGAGGTAAATCCGACATCAATAGCTTTCTTAACCAACTCGATCGTAAATCCATGATCATAATGAAGCGCGATATCTTGGTTACTTTTTTCTGCGTAATATTTTACGATCGCTGCTGCTTCTTCAATACCTAATGTCGGTGTATGTACCTCCGCCAGACACACCATCAATGGGTGTTTTGTTTCTTCTGCCGCCTCGATCACTCCTTTGATATTCTCAAGGTTTACAATGTTGGCTGCTGGGACTGCGTAATGTCCTGCTTTGGCTTCTTCTAACATCTTTTTACTGTTTACTAACATCTGTTTCATCCTCCCGAAAATTCATTCTAAAATTTTACTTTATAAGTTCCACTTGTATCATTTTTAAAAATTAGCTAACAGATAATCTTCTGCTTCTTTGGACCATAATCCATTATGTTCTTTTGTAATCTTAGCTAATTCTTTAAATCTATCATCTGTTTTTCCTTTTTCTTCAAAATCTTCAATTGCTGTTAGTTCAAGATTCTTTCCAAGATACATCAGTTTCTTTCCTCCTGGAATCTTTGGAAGATTCAATATCGTATCGATCTGTGCATCAATTCCCCCGATATGCGTGATCATAACAGCTGGATCTAATCTTCCTTCTCCTGCAAGTTTTAAACATTCTTTCATATCATCGGTATTCCCACCGCTTGATCCTACCAGATGGTGCATCTTATAATGTACGTCAAAGAAATTAAACATCGCAGATAATTTTGGATCCACTGGTCCTGCGAAGAAGTTTAAGCATCCGTCAAATCCTAAAATCTCATCTGCCATCTCGATCACTGGTCTGACTGGTGCATATACAGATACATCATCAAATCCTGTTCCACCAGTTAAATCTCTTAATGTCTTCACTGGGTCATCGACTTTCGCAGTATTGACAAAATGGATTTCAACACCTCGTTCTTTGGCATATTCTTCTGTAAATAATTCACTAGCTCTTTTTAATCTTACTTCATCAATGTCTGTGATCACCAGTAAAGAAGGTTTACGATCACAATTTAACATATAACTGATCGCTCCTAATCCCATTGGACCGCAGCTTGCAAGAAGTGCACTCTTTCCACCTTCTACAATTCCCATCTTATGTTCATAAACACCACGTTCACTGTGGTACATAGAATGGAATGCTCCAATGATACAGCTCATAGGCTCCGCCAGTGATGCCTCAAAAAATGCACTGTTTTCATCAAAAGGTAATAAGCAGTCTTTTTCCATTACAATTGGCGGAACTTTGATAAAGGTTGCTGCTCCTCCGCAGTATTCATAAGAATATCCGATGGCTGCCATAGAACCTTTGATATTGATCGCTGGCTGCATGGTATATTTTGTTCCAACTTGATATTTATCTTTCCACTTCGCCCCAACTTCACGAATGATTCCTGCAAATTCATGTCCTACGATGATCGGATGTTCGCTGATATCATCGTTGACTCTCTGATGTTTTGCTCCCTGAATAGATTCTTTGTAAGTAGACATGCAGACACTGTCAGTGATCAGTTCCATTAAGATCTCATCGTCTTTCAGTTCTCCCATATCAAATTCTTCTAATCTTAAATCTGATTCCCCATAAAGTCTGACTGCTCTTGTCTTCATAGCTTATCCCTTTTCCTTTCTGTTTGCGTCGTGTGGTCATATGACCATGTACATTGTCATTTGATATTTTTTATTATAGATTCAACGTTTTTATTTGTCAATACAATTTTTTATTTTTCCATCACACAAAAAGTGCTGATTTACAAGATTTTTACAATAAAAAAGAAGCTGATATGCTTACTTTTATTTGCATATCAACTTCATATTCTTATCTCTATATTATTTTAATAATAACTCTGCCGTCGGCACATCTGTTACCAACACATTCACTAATCCACCTGCGATCGCACCTTTGATTGCTTCGATCTTATCTTTTCCATAAGACATTCCGACTCTGACTGGTATCTTTGCGATCTTATCCAATGAAATTCCAACCATTTTTCTTTTCAGATCCTCATCAACCGTCTGGCCATTCTTGTCATAAATCCTTCCAACGATTTCTCCAACGGCACCTTTTCTCACTAGTTCCTTGTATTCTTCCTTTGTCCGTATTTCTGCCTTGATAATCGAAGAATCGTCCTGCATCGATCCGATTCCGATCAATGCAATGTCCGCTGTCTCTGCCATATGAAGAACTTTGGCGATTTCATCAATACTTTCGATCAACTCTTTTTCTTTTGTACCTTCCACATACATTGGTGCAGACAAGTTATAACTTGCACAGTGTAATAAATTTCCGACTTTCGTTGCAAGTGTATTGGAATATGTTGTTGTATTCCATGAATCTGACTGTATCGCTCCCGGTGTTCCAAGAAATGGAACAACTTTTACATTCTGAAATGAAAGAGATCTAAGACGTTTATCTTTCGCCAACTGCTCCACAAATTCATGCATAGCTCTTCCCCATGTCATTCCAAATACCATGTTTTTTTTCAAAACCCTTAGAATATAGTCTACCGCTTGAAACGCTACTTCTTGATCCGATGACTGTTCATATGCCGGAACAGCGATCAATGCTTCTGTCAATCCATATTTTTCTTCTAATTTCCGTTCCAATGCAAGATCACTTTGTTCGGGATATTGAATCCTGATCTGAACATACCCTTCATTTCTCGCCTGAATCAATGCTCTGGAAATACTGGTTCTTGATGTATGTAATTTTTTCGCAATCTCTTGTTGCGATAATCCATCACGGTAATAAAGTTCTGCTACTTTTATTAAAAAACGATCACTTTTCATCTGGCTTCCTCCGTCGTGAATCTGCCACATTTCATATGTGACTTTCTATATTTATATTATCTGGTTTTTTATTTATTTTCAATGCACATTTTTATATTTTCTTAATCTGTTTTATCGGATATTTTGATTGTACGAAAACAAAGATCATGATCTTATCTTTTTATCAGATTTTACGCTTTCTTAACGTTTTATTTACTAAATTTTATAATTTTTGTATATAATTATATGTTAAAATAGTAGTTAACTAATGTTAGATGGTTTAAATACAAATATAAAACCAGAAGGGAGATAAATTCATGTTAAGAATTGGAATTTTAACCAGTGGCGGCGACTGTCAGGCATTGAATGCTGCCATGCGTGGTGTAATAAAAGGTTTAAGTGTAAAGAGAAATGATCTGGAGATCTATGGTTTCCGCGATGGATATAAAGGTCTGATCTACGATATTGCTGACCGTATGACACCAGATGATTTTTCTGGAATTTTAAACCGTGGAGGTACAATTCTTGGAACTTCCAGACAGCCATTCAAAAAGATGCGCATCCCTGATGAAAACGGTCTTGATAAAGTCGAGGCAATGAAAAATAATTATCGTAAATATAAATTAGACTGTCTTGTAGTTCTTGGCGGTAACGGAACTCACAAAACTGCAAATATGCTTCGTGAAGAAGGTTTAAATGTTGTAACACTTCCAAAGACAATTGACAATGATCTTTGGGGAACTGAAATGACATTCGGATTCCAGAGTGCTGTTGATATTGCAACTGATACGATCGACCGAATCCATACAACAGCTTCTTCTCACAGCCGTGTATTTATCATCGAGGTTATGGGGCATAAAGTCGGACATGTTACCCTGCAATCAGGAATTGCTGGTGGAGCTGACGTAATCCTGCTGCCTGAAATTCCTTATGATATTGATAAAGTAGCCGAAGTTGTAGAAAACCGCTTTGCAGTTGGAAAGAAATTCTCGATTATCGCAGTTGCTGAAGGTGCTATTTCAAAAGAAGATGCGAAGTTAAAGAAGAAACAGTATAAAGCAAAACTTGCAGAAAGAAGATATCCTTCTGTTGCTTATGAGATTGCAGCTGCACTAGAAGAAAAAACAAATCGTGAGATCAGAGTCACCGTTCCAGGACATACACAGCGTGGTGGTGCTCCTTGTGCTTACGACCGTGTACTTGCTACAAGAGTTGGAGCATATGCCGCTGAATTGATCCTTAATAAAGAGTATGGCTATATGGTTGGTATCGTTGATGGAGATACAAAAAAGGTTCCATTATCTGAAGTTGCCGGAAAATTAAAATATGTTGATCCGAAGTGCCAGATGATTAAGGACGCTAAGACGATTGGAATAAGTTTTGGTGAGTAAATTGTAGTTTGATGACGGAAATTATTGGTGGAATATTATAAAAATGGTTATATGTCTGCGACGCGCTCTCGCTCGACTCACTACGCAGCTGTACTAAGCTCCTGAATGATCTTACGATCATCCACTCGCTAAGTGCAGGCGTGTTCCTACGGTCGCCGACATATAACCATTTTTATAATATTCAAATAATTTACGTAATTCAAATCACTATACAGTGTGTACATTGTATGGTATTGATTAATAATTTTTGTATTCATTAACAAAAGTTTAGCTAAAATCTACAAGCACCGATTTGTAGGGTAGTTTGATGAACTGAAGTTATTGGTGGGAGTGAATATTTTACTATATTAGCATTTATAATAAACATCTGTCTACCACTACAAAAATTGAAAACCAATAACGTCTAACATACACACCCTTCCGTTTGAAAATTCTTAATTTTATACGAGAATGTCTTCAGGTATTCATAAAAACATAAAAAAAGATAGAGGTACGAAATGATAGGATTCCATAGGATTTTTTGCAAAATCGCAGCCAACACGGGCACTGTTTGAACGCAGTGAGTTGTGCAGGAGTGTTGGCGGATCAGCGTTTTGCAAAAAATCCGTCAATGGAATTCGTTTTTCGTACCTCTATCTTTTTTTATGTTTTTATGAATACTCGATACATTTCCGTTATGCAAATTAAAATTTATCCACAAATTTGAACAAATTTCTTTATTCTATCTACAGAAACACTTCGATACCGATCTCCATCTTCATCGGATACCTGGAATGATACTCTCTCTCCCATTCCAGTCGCATCGACTCCCCAGCCTCTGCATGTGCTGTGTAATTGTTTGATTCCTGTTTTGTCTATGATCTTCTGGGCGTTGTTTTCGTTGACTCCACATCCTGCGATGATCTCAATCTGGTTCCCATATTTTTTCTGAAGATCTGCTAACAGATGAATTCCTTCTTCTGCGGTTGCTTCCTGTCCACTTGTCAGTAATCGATCAAATCCTAGATCGATCAGTGTTTCGATTGCCTCATATGGATCTCTTGTGCAGTCAAATGCTCTATGGAATGTTGCTTTGCGTCCTTCATTTTTTACATTTTCCAAGAATTCCTGACAACGGTTCTTATCGATTGTTCGGTCTTCATTTAAGAAACCGAAAGATACTCCATCTGTCCCATATGCTAATAATAGCTTAAGATTCTCAAGCATCTGTTCATACTGGTAATTTGTATAGCAGAATCCCCCTGCTCTGGCTCTTACCATAGATACGATCTCAATATCGCTGTATTGTTTGATCATGATCAAGCTTCCTAAAGATGGTGTTAATCCACCTAAACTTAATGCACTGTTTAATTCTACTCTTTTGACTCCGCATTCGCTTGCCATCATGGCATCTTCGAAGCTTCCACAACATACTTCTATCATTGTTTTCCTTCCTTTACTTACAAATATTTTATGATTCCGGCATGTATTTTTTGCCTGTTTCTGTCTGGGCAAGACCTGCCTGACTGGTTTCCTTTAAAGAACATGGCAAGAGGTCTCCGACTTCTGCCATTGCATCGATCACTTCATCCAATGGAACCTTGCTTTCAATGCCTGCCATTGCCATATCTGAGGCTGTGATCGCATTGACAGATCCAATGACATTTCTCTTGATACATGGTACTTCTACCAAACCACCTAATGGATCACATACCAATCCCAATAATGATTTCAAGGCAAATGCTCCTGCATCAAAGATCTGCTTTGTGCTGCCGCCACGAATGTACGTAATAGCTGTTGCTGCCATACAGGAGGCAGAACCGATCTCTGCCTGACATCCTCCTTGTGCCCCTGCGATACAGGCACGTTCTGCGATAACTTGTCCGACTCCTGCCGCAATATACATTCCTTCTAGCATCTTTGCTTCTGGTACTTTATGAAATTGTTCATATGTGATCAATACTGCTGGAAGCACCCCACATGCTCCGGCTGTCGGTGCTGCTACGATACGTTTCATACAGGCATTTGATTCGCCCATTTTTAAAGCATTTGCCATGACGGTCCCGACAAATTCACCGGTCAGATTCTGCATTTTTCTAACCTCTTCCATCATCTTTTCACCGTCGCCGCCAGAAAGACCACTTTGTGACTTTAAGTCTTTATCGTAACTTTCATTGGCATCTTTCATTGCAAGATACATACTGCTCATTTTCCCGATAGACTCTAGGCGGTCTACCTGTCGTTCTGTCATATCATCATGTAAAATTGTTTCCCATAATTGACATTCCTGTTCTTTTGCTCTTGTTTCTATCTCTTCTACGGATGCAAATCCCATACTCTAGTCCTCCTTCATCTTAGCAAGATATGTAACTTTCTGGATTCCTTCCAGACGTTCCAAAAAGTTCAGACCTTCTTCTGGTATTTCTTTGTCACATTCAATGACCATGACTGCACTTCCACCTCTGTGATCACGGTATAATTGCATCGTTGCGATATTAACCGATTTATGAGCAAGCATTGATGTTACTTCTGCTACATGTCCTGGCTGGTCGTCATTGTGTACGACTAATGTTGTATACTCCCCGCTAAAGTTTGCTTCCAGTCCATCAATCGTGCAGATCTTAATTCGTCCACCGCCTAAGGAACAGGCTACAATCTCAAGATTCCTTCCTGATTCTCCGACAAGTAATAATTTTACACTGTTTGGATGTGCATTTTTTAATTGAATCTTTCCAATCTCAAATTTCACTCCTGATTCTTTTGCAATGTCAAAACTGTCTGGAATCCGAATGTCATCGGCTGCCATGCCAAGTAAGCCTGCCACTAATGCTTTGTCTGTACCATGTCCTTTTCCTGTTGCAAGAAATGATCCATGTAATAGTATTTTAGCTTCTTTTACCGATTCTCCGAGCAGGTGCCTTGATACCTGTCCGATCCTTACAGCACCTGCTGTATGAGAGCTCGACGGTCCGACCATCACTGGTCCTACGATGTCAAATAAATTCATGTGATTTCTCCTGTCTATAAATGCCTTTCGTCTTTTGAAATGCTGTTTTGCCGTGTATCATTTTGTTTCTTGTATATAATTTACTCGTAATATATGAAAAAGGCAAGTATAGAATTTCCTATACTTGCCCTGCTTTGGAACATCTCATATTAATCTGTTAATTTTTCTTAGAAATTAAATCCTTTGATCGTTGCAAAATAATCTTCTGGTGTTTCTGCACGACGGATCATTTCTGTTGTTCCATCCTCTTTTAATAAGATTTCTGCAGATTTTAATTTACCATTATAGTTATATCCCATTGCAAATCCGTGTGCTCCTGTATCATGAATCACTAACAGATCTCCCATGTCGATCTTTGGTAATTTACGGTCGATCGCAAATTTATCGTTATTTTCACAAAGAGATCCTGTGATATCATATACATGATCTGCTGGTTCGTTTTCTTTACCCATAACTGTGATATGATGGTACGCCCCATACATTGCAGGTCTCATTAAGTTGACTGCACATGCATCAACACCAATGTATTCTTTATGTGTATGTTTTTCATGGATTGCTTTTGTTACTAAATGTCCGTTTGGTGCAAGCATGTAACGTCCAAGTTCGGTAAAGATCTTCACATCTCCCATTCCGGCTGGTACTAATACTTCGTCATATACTTTGTGTACACCTTCACCAATGACAGCGATGTCATTACCTTCCTGATCTGGAAGGTAAGGGATTCCGACTCCACCAGATAAGTTGATAAATCCGATATGAACTCCAACTTCTTCTTTTAATTTAACTGCTAATTCAAATAACTGTTTTGCAAGTGTTGGATAGTATTCATTTGTAACCGTGTTACTTGCAAGGAAAGAATGGATTCCGAATTCTTTGACGCCAAGCTCTTTTAACTGTTTGAAAGCTTCAAAGACCTGTTCTGTTGTCATTCCGTATTTTGCATCTCCTGGATTATCCATAATATCTGTTCCTAATGCGAAAACTCCACCTGGATTATAACGGCAGGAAATCTTTTCTGGGATTCCGGCACATTCTTTTAAGAATTCGATATGTGTAATGTCATCTAAGTTGATCGTTGCACCTAACTGTTTTGCCAGAATAAATTCTTCTGCTGGTGTATCGTTAGAAGAGAACATGATCTCGCTTCCATCGAATCCACAACGATCTGACATCATAAGTTCTGTTAAAGATGAGCAGTCTGTTCCGCATCCTTCTTCTTTTAAAATCTTTAAGATTGTTGGATTTGGTGTCGCTTTTACAGCAAAATATTCTTTAAATCCTTTATTCCATGAAAATGCTTTGTATAATCCTCTTGCTGTTTCACGGATTCCTTTTTCATCATATAAATGAAATGGTGTTGGATATTTTTTTACGATCTCATCTAACTGTTCTTTTGTTACAAATGGTACTTTTGCCATGGTGTTTGGTTCCTTTCTTCTATACTTTTTGTATATTTATTTCATTTTTAATAGTTGTATTTCATTGGCCAGTGCATCTTTAAATACTTCCACCAGATTATTGTTACTGGAATACAGGCTGGTTGCTTCGTAACGATTTGTGATCGCGCCTGTTAAAACGTCTTTAGAATCCGTGATCAATCGGATCTGTTCTTTCTTACATTCTGTCAGATAAACAGTTGCTCCTTGTAAATCAAATGGTTCATTCGTTATGATCACAACTTTCTTTCCTTCACTTACCATCTTCTCTAAGTGTTCCCGAAACATCTCCAGTCGTTCATTGTATACAGAGATATACGCACGCTCTTCTGCACAAAGCAGCATATCAATGATCTTATCGCAAATATGTTCTTCGCCTTTGATCGTCAGATACCCGCCTTCGTTCTTGCGTTTGTCCGGAAGTTCCGCGATCAGCTCTGTCTTCTTCTGTTCCAGATGCCGGATCTTATTACTGCAGAATTCTTCGATCGCTACTGGTGTGTAACGAACTGTATCTTCCTCTTGTATATAGGCTGCGCCTTTGTCTACCAAGCCTGCCAGTGCATTGTAAGCGTTCGATCTTGAGATCCCGCTTTGTTTGGCTGCCTCGTATCCGTTAAGGCTTCCTTCCAGTGTCAGTAAAATGTAAAGACTGGCTTCGTGTCTTGTAAGTCCGAATTCCATCAGACGCTCTACATTATCCATCACTTTCACCTCGTGTTCCTATCTAGGACTACTATAGTCGAATTAAAAAAGAATGTCAAGGTTTCCTTGACATTATGAGAATTTTTCTTGAGTTTATTATGAATCCTTATATTTTTATATTGACATTTTTCATTATAATTGTTAATATATTCCATGTAAATATTTTACAGTATGTTAGAGTTTCTTCTTTCGTCTGTTTGCCAATCAAATATTTATCATATCATGAGTTTATGTATCAATTAATTTATTTTCTTATCTAATAGTGCTTGCCACTCTCTGTATTTTCTAATACAATGAAAGGAGAAACTTATGAGTAAAAATAAAAAATCGCTGCAAGATTTAACTTTACTTGACCGCTTTTTATTTGCTGAAGTTATGGAGGATCCTAAGACATTTGAGAATATATTATCTATTATTCTTGGAGAAGATATCTCCATCAAAGGCCGTCCACAATCTGAACATGAAAATCGAACTTCGCCTCTAAAACGGCAAGTGCGACTTGACGTATGGGCAGAGGATGAAACCGATGCTGTTTATAATGTAGAAGCTCAAAAAGAAAATACGAAAAATCTTCCTCATAGAAGTCGTTTTTATCAGGCTCTGATTGACTCCAAATTATTAGATCCTGGAGAAGTAGATTTTTCGAATATGAAAGACTGTTATTCTATTATCATTGCACCTTTCGATCTGTTTGGAAGAGGATTATATCAATATACTTTTCAAATGACTTGTGCTGAAACTGGTCAGCCATTAGAAGATGGTGCTACGCGAATTTTTCTAAATACACATGGTAAAAATTCAGAAGATATTAGTCCTGAATTAAAGGAGCTTCTTTACTATATGGAACATACTACTGAAGAAATATCTTGCTCTACTTCACGCCTTCAGGAAATTAAGAATCACGTCAATATTGTGAAATCCAGCGAAGAGATTGGAGTGAAATATATGCAGGAATGGGAAGAAAAGATTCTTGAGAAGCGAAAAGCACGTGCTGAAGGGCTAGCCGAAGGACGTGCTGAGGGGCGTGCTGAAGGAGAAACCTTCCGATTAATTCAACTAATAAAAAAGAAAATCCAGAAATCAAAATCTTTCATTCAAATTGCTGACGAACTGGAAGAAGAACCTGACAACATTCAATCACTTTACGAATGCATTTCGCAGAATATTAATCTAACAACTGAAGAAATCTACAAAATCTACATCTCACCTGATAAAACTGAAGATTAATAAAGAACTCCACAGCATACGCTGTGGAGTTCTTACTTTATCGATATTTACATCATCAATATTCAATTTCGTCAAAAAATGGCAAATCTTATTCGTCAGCTTTTCCTTCAGATCCGAATAATTTAATCTTTGTAATTACCATATCTTTAATAGCTTCAGCACCTGGTGCTAATAATTTACGAGGGTCGAAACCTTTTCCTTCAAGGTCTTTTCCATCTTCGATATATTTACGTGTAGCTTCAGCAAATGCAATCTGGCATTCTGTGTTAACGTTGATCTTAGCTACTCCAAGAGAGATTGCTTTTTTGATCATATCATCAGGGATTCCTGTACCACCATGTAATACTAATGGCATATCTCCTGTTAACTGCTGAATTGCATCTAATGTTTCGAAGCTTAATCCTTCCCAGTTTTCTGGGTATTTTCCGTGGATGTTTCCGATTCCTGCTGCAAGCATTGTTACTCCAAGATCTGCAACTGATTTGCATTCTTTAGGATCTGCGCATTCACCTCTACCGATAACTCCATCTTCTTCTCCACCGATAGATCCAACTTCAGCTTCGATAGACATTCCTTTTTCTCTGCAAATAGCAATCAGTTCTTTTGTCTTTGCCACATTCT
>ENA-OPDC01000597-OPDC01000597.1-human-gut-metagenome-genome-assembly--contig:-NODE-597-length-14939-cov-18.189196_pt1 | contig 14939 bp, 9 predicted proteins | sample MGYA00241620_ERZ501503 | MGnify/ENA primary metagenome ERZ501503 (study PRJEB25962, sample SAMEA2042659) | human gut metagenome | biome: human gut; feature: human-associated habitat; material: faeces...
CCTTCCGGGAGGAATACAAGGCCGCCTGCGTCAATCTGGGCCGCCGGGTCACCTTCGACCTGCCGGACGGCGGGCAGGGTGCAGGCGAAGCCGTCGATGTGGACGAAGAGGGCCGTCTGGTGGTGCGCACCGACAGCGGCGAAGTGCACGTTTTTACCGGCGAAGTATCGGTGCACGGCATCTATGGGGCCGTGTAAAAGCACTCTTTATCATAAAATATCACCGCAGGGAACTGATGAGGGCGCAGGACAGCCGCGATAGGTAAACCCTCTCAGTCACGGCTTACGCCGTGCCAGACTCCCCCTTTTGTCACCTGCGGTGACATCCGTTCCCCTCTTTGTCACCTGCGGTGACATTTCTCCCCGGCCGGGGAGAATCTGTCCCGGAGCGGGGGAAGTCTTTCCTCTCAGGGGGAGCTTTTTGCTATCCTCCGGACAGGCGCGCACGCTGTTAAAAGGCATTCTTTTCCTGCAGAACTGTTCTTCATGTGCGCACAGTTTTGGAATTATATGGAAATTTTTCGCACGCTTTTGCCCAAATTTCCCGCAAAATGCTTGAATAAACGAATTTTTTGTAAATTTCTTGTGTACATTTCCAGTTGCCAATTCAGTCATACTTTAGTATAATAGAGTATGTGCCAGCGCGTCCTTTTGGATGGGATGCGCGTGTTTAGGAAATCGGAAAACGGACAGCACAAGCGCCCTGCCCCAAAAAGCAAGGCGCTTGTGCTGTCGCAAGGAGAGCAAACATGAAAGATCAAGAATCCTTCAAGCCGTATATTCCTGCGGAAAAGATCACCGCAGAAATGACGGCGACCTCTGTGATCATGGGCATCATCCTGTCCGTGGTCTTCGGCGCTGCAAACGCTTATCTGGGCCTGCGCGTCGGCATGACTGTTTCTGCCTCCATCCCGGCAGCAGTCATTTCTATGGGCGTGATCCGCGTCCTGCTCAAGAAGAACTCCATTCTGGAGAGCAACATGGTGCAGACCATCGGTTCCGCAGGCGAGAGCCTGGCCGCCGGTGCCATCTTCACCATGCCCGCACTGTTCCTGTGGGCAAAAGAGGGCCTGTGCGACAAGCCCAGCATCCTGGAGATCACCCTGATCGCCCTGTGCGGCGGCATTCTGGGCGTTCTGTTCATGGTGCCCCTGCGCAACGCCCTGATCGTCAAGGAACACGCCACCCTGCTGTACCCGGAAGGCACCGCCTGTGCAGACGTTCTGCTGGCCGGTGAAGAGGGCGGTGCAAACGCCTCCACCGTGTTCTCCGGCATGGGTCTGGCAGCCATCTTCAAGTTCATCGTGGATGGCCTGAAGATGATCCCCGCCGACATTGCCGTGGCCTTCAGCTCCTTCAAGGGTGCTCTGGGCATGGAAGTGTACCCCGCTCTGCTGGGCGTGGGCTACATCGTCGGCCCCAAGACCGCTTCCTACATGTTCACCGGTTCTCTGGTGGGCTGGATGGTCATTATCCCGCTGATCTGCCTGTTCGGCGCAAACATCTCCCTGTACCCGGCAGCAGCCGGCACCACCATTGCTGATCTGTATGCAGCAGGCGGTGCAGACGCCATCTGGTCCAACTACGTCAAGTATATCGGCGCAGGTGCCATTGCTACCGGCGGTATCATCTCGCTGATCAAGAGCCTGCCTCTGATCGCATCCACCTTCCGTGATGCCATGAAGAGCATGAAGGGCGGCAGTGCTTCCGGCACCTCCCGTACCGAGAAGGACCTGCCCATGCCCTTTATTCTGGGCGGCATCCTGCTCATCATCCTCATCATCTGGCTGGCTCCGGCCATCCCCGTCAGCCCGCTGGGTGCTCTGCTGATCGTCATCTTCGGCTTCTTCTTCTCCACCGTCTCTGCACGTATGGTCGGCATGATCGGCAGTTCCAACAACCCGGTCTCCGGCATGACCATTGCCACCCTGCTGATCGCTACCATGATCCTGAAGGCCACCGGCAACGTTGGCATCGAGGGCATGATCGGCTCCATGGCCATCGCCTCTGTCATCTGCATCTGCGCTGCCATTGCTGCGGATACCTCTCAGGACCTGAAGACCGGCTACCTGCTGGGTGCGACCCCGGTCAAGCAGCAGATCGGTGAGCTGATCGGCGTGATTGCCGCCGGTCTGGCCATCGGTGGTGTGCTGTACCTGCTGGACAGCGCATGGGGCTACGGCGGTGCCGAGGTCCCCGCACCGCAGGCTACCCTGATGAAGATGATCGTCGAGGGCATCATGGGCGGCAACCTGCCCTGGAACCTGGTGTTCACCGGTGTGTTCCTTGCCATTGCTCTGGAGGTCCTGCGCATCCCCGTGATGCCGTTCGCCATCGGCCTGTATCTGCCCATCTACCTGAACACCTCCATCATGATCGGCGGTGTTGTGCGCTGGTTCATGGACAGCCGCAAGAATGTTGACGCGAAGCTCAAGGAAGAGCAGACCACCCGCGGCACCCTGTTCTGTGCCGGTATGATCGCAGGCGAGGGCCTTGTGGGCATCCTGCTGGCTGTGTTTGCCGTGTTCGGCATCAGCACTGCCCTGAGCATTGATCTGGGCAACATTGGCGGCGTGGTTCTGATGATCGTGATGATCGCATGCCTGCTGGCCTTCTCCATGAAGAAAAAGAAGAACTGATGAGTAAGAAAAAGCAGTCCATCAACTATCTGGACCTCATTCCGCAGCGGGCGGAAACCCTGCGCTGGCACACAGACGAAGCCACCGGCCTTATCACCCTTGAGGTGGAGAACACCGGTGTGTTCAATACGATCGCGCAAAAAGTGTTCCATAAACCGCGCACCACACAGGTGCATCTGGACGAGACCGGCAGCTATCTCTGGCCGCTGATTGACGGCCAGAAGACCGTTGCACAGCTTGCTGACTGCATGAAGCAGCAGTTCGGCGAAAAGGCCGAACCCCTGTACCCGCGCATCATCAAGTATTTCCAGATCGTGGAATCTTACCACTTTATCAAGTTCCTCAACCAATAAGCGCAAAAGAAGCGGCGCTCAGAGCCTGTTGCAAGGCACTGAGCGCCGCTTTTTCGCTGTTCTTTATTGTTTTTTGCAGTTTGCTGTGGTATTCTGTAATTGCCGCATCTGCGGTACGAAGGCGCTGTGTCCCAAAACGCAGCACGGGTTGCGGCTCCCAGCATTCGCATCGTACCTTGAACGGTACTCGCGCCTCGCTGGCCGCGGCCCCAACAATTCCTCCCTGTTTCTGCCGCAGGCAGCGGTCGTCATTGTTGCAGCTCGTCTTACCGGCACCTAGGCGCGCCGGGCAAGGCGATTTTTTCTTTGGATCTTTCGCACCCCCGGTTTTGCCCAAGGGCAGAAAGGGGGGATGCACCATGACGTTTGAACAGGTCGTGCTTCTGCTCACGCTTCTTGGCGGAGCGATCTACGTTACGTTTGAAATTACATGGACTGTTTCTCACAGTGATGATAAAAAGAAAAAATGACCGCCTCTTGTTCCCCAACACGACCGGTCATTTTTCTTTTTGACTAGTATGGTAAGGAACTAGCCGTTTGTGGGCCAGCGCCTTTGTATTTTCAGTATAGCTTATTTTCCAAAATTGTCAAGCCCATGCACTTTATCTGTGGCGCTTTCTCCTTTTAAGGTTCAGCGAGTTGCCGCCCGCGGCAAGAGTGACCGCCGTTAATGCAGCGAGGATGAACAGCAGTGCACACAGCAGAAGCACCGTGGCCTTCATGTCGGTGCGGAAATCGGAGACATACTCCTTGTGGGTCACAAGGTCCACCGTGCCCGCTTCATCGCCGTCCAGATACACGGTGGCTGTACCCACCACACTGCCGCTCTTGACGGTGGCCGCAATGCTCTCCGGTAGGTCGAAGGAGTAGGTGACGATATCATCCGCGTGGCCGTAGCCGCTCACCGGTGCGGCAGCATACAGCTCCACTGCCGGTTCAGTGCGGCACTTGGTCAGGTCTACGGTGGTCAGCACGGTCTGGGTGTCCACCAGCGGGCGGTCGGCAAAGCTGGCAAAGGCCCAGTCGAACAGATCATCGCACTCGGCAAAGAGGTGGTCCGGCGTATCGCAGCCAAGGATCACCAGCCCGTAGGTGTGTCCGTCCTTTTCCGCAAAGGCCACGATGCAGCGGCCTGCCAGCGTGGTAAAGCCGCCCTTGACCCACCGGACATACTCCCGGTAGTTGGCGCTCTCGCTGTTCATCAGGCTGTTGGAGCTGCTGATGGTGTGCTCAGCCTTGCGGAGGTTCGTGGCCGGCAGGACATAGCTGGCGGTGCCCGCCACCTGTGCAAAGGTCTGGTTTGCCGCACAGGCGGCGGCGATCTTTGCCAGATCCTGCGCGGTGGACACATTGCCGTAGTCAAACAGGCCGTGGGCACAGGTAAAGTTCGTGCCGGTGCAGCCCAGCTCCTGGGCACGGGCATTCATCTGCTTGACGAAATCCAGCACGCTGCCGCCCACATCGTAGGCAATGACGCTGGCGGCATCGTTGGCGCTGACGATGAGCATGGCGTTCAGCAGGTCGATGCGGCGCACCGTCTCGCCGATGCGCAGGCCCATGGTGGTGCCGTTGGCGTTCTGGATATCCCGGAACTCCTGGGTCAGCGCGGTGGGCACGGTCACTTCACCGTTCAGATCCTTGCCGCTTTCCAGCAGCAGCAGGGCCGTCATGAGCTTGGTCAGGCTGGCAACATACTGCTGCTGGTCAGCATTCTGGTTCAGGATGGTCTTGCCGGTGTCGGCGTTGAACAGGTACACCGCCTCGGTCTCGCTGGCGGTCTGGATGGGCATGGGATATACCGCAAGGCCCGGCAGTGCAGCAGCAGCGGCCAGTGCCAGCGTGAGCACCAGCGCCGTCATGCGGCGGAAGATGGTGTTTTTGAACATGAGCGTGCCCCCTTGTATCTGCTTGCCGACGCACGGCAAAAATTTTTGTTTTGAAACAGCTCCTACTTGCCGGAAAGGCTCTGGCTTGCTATACTACTTTAAAGAATACCATAAACCAGCCAAAAGAGAAAGAGAGAAAGGCGGTTTTTAACAATGTTTCTGTCCTTTTGTGGAAAAGTTCCCCGCGACGAGGGGGCTGCGTTCGTTGCGCCCAACGCCACCGTGCAGGGCGATGTGATCCTGAAAGCCGGTTCCACGGTGTGGTACGGGGCCGTGCTACGCGGCGACGACGGCACTTTGACCATTGGCGAAAACTCCAACGTGCAGGATAACGCCGTGCTGCACTGTGATGTGGGCGGTGCTGTAATGCTGGGCAAAAGCGTCACCGTGGGCCACGGTGCCCTTGTGCACGGGTGCACGGTAGGGGACGGCAGCCTCATCGGAATGCACGCCACCCTGCTCAACCACTGTGTCGTGGGCAAAAACTGCATCATCGGCGCGGGTGCGCTGGTGCCGGAGGGCATGGTGATCCCGGACGGCTCGGTAGCCGTGGGCGTGCCCGCAAGGGTCATCAAGCAGGTAAGCGCGGCCCAGATCGAGGCCAACCTGCACAACGCCGCCCACTACGTAGAGCACGGCAAGCTTCACGCCGCCGAGCTTGCCAAGGGCTGACCCTGTGCCGATTTTACAGTTTTTTGCCACATTTTTTCGTCTTTCCGCCAAAAAGCCGACATTTTAATTGACACCTGCGGTCTTGTCTGCTATAGTGAAATTGGCAGTTTATGTCATTCTGGAATACCAGAATTTTTGTACACCACGCTGTTTGGTTTTTATCATTGGGGGAATTTTGTAAAAAGTTCATTGCGGGATGTTTTTTCACAGAAATGTAATGACTTTTCACTTAAAATCGGGTATACTATATCCTGCGGGGAGACGGGGCCGCAACCGTCTTTCCGCACATGATTCCTCCTCACACCAAAGCAATACCCCAAACAGAAACTCCCTCCGGTGTACCGCAAGCGCCGGAGGGAGTTTCTGTTTGCATCAGCTTTTGTATTTTGTGATTTCCTGCAATCAAAGGAGAGATTTTTATGTCTGAACTGATCACCCGCCGTACTTTTTTAAAGGCCACTGGTGCCGCCGCACTGGTCGCTGCCGCCGGCAGTATGCTGGTTGGCTGCGGAGATGGAGCGTATGCTTCCACTCCCGAAAATCTGGTTGCTCCTCCCATCGATAATAGCGATTTCGCTAATTTTGGCTCTTTTACCGCAGATATCGGCCCCTTGAGCGGGCAGTGGACTTCCAGCTCCATCTATGAATCTGATACCCGCCACAACTATTTCTACACCGGCTTCAAACTGGATAATGAAAGCAGCCTCAGTGATGTCACCGTCAGCACCAGCAACTTTGCTTTCAGCCATACCGATGGCGGCACTGGTAAGGTATGTGGTCTTGGATACAACGGTCTGAACAGCAGCAAAACCGCCTATGTATTCAACCAGTCTCTTACTGTTCCTGCAGGCCGGTCCAAAAACGTTATTCTTTTCATCGACATCGGCCCCGTCACTACCTCTTCTTTCGATAAATTCTATAGAGGAACCATAACCATCACGCTGAGTAAACTTAATAATCAAACGGCCACCTTTACTTTTAACGGCCTGATCAGCGACCCTTCCTCTACCGTTTCCTGACAGCAAAACTCCCCTGAAATGCCGTAAAAAGCCTTTCGGGGGAGTTTTTGTTTACAGCGCGCGGAACTTTGCCGCAAACACGCTGAGCACGATCTTGGGGTTCACCTGTGCGCCCAGACGCTGGATGGCAGCTTCGGCCAGACGCAGGGCACGCTGGGCGGCAATGCCCTGCACCGGTGCGTGGGGGCTTTGCCGCAGGCCCGCTGCCGCCACCGCACGGAAGTCCGTCAGCAGGGCGGCGGCGCCGGCCTTGTCCTTTTCGTAGGCGGCCAGCAGGCAGGCTGCGGCATAGCTGTCACGGTCGGCAGCGGCCTTTGCCAGCTGCAGGGCCTTTTCCACCTGCGCGGTGCGGGCTTCGTCCTGTGCGGCGGCAAGCACCGTACCAATGTGCCCGTCGAACAGTTCGCTGTACAGCGCGGCCGTCTTTTTGTCCACCCCCTGTGCGGCGCAGTAGTGGGCGCACTGCTCCGGCGAGACAGGAGCCACTGCAAAGCTGACGCAGCGGCTGCGGATGGTGGGCAGCACACCTGCCAGCGAATCCGCCGTAAGCAGGAACAGCACCCCCTCCGGCGGCTCTTCCATCACCTTCAGCAGGGCATTGGCAGATTCCTCGTTCATCTTTTCCACATGGTAGAGCAGCACGGCACGGCCCTCGGCCGAAAGGCTGGTGTTGAAGATCTCGCTGCGCATAGCCTTGACCTGACTGACCAGATATTTTCCGCCTGCGCCCATACCGGCAACGCTGATCGCTTCACGCACGATGCCGGTCTCCACATGGCCGCTGTCGCGGTCGCCAGGCTTACCCACAGCACGGCAGCATTCGCCCCGCAGAAGGGCCTCAGCGGGCGCTCCGCCTGCAGGGTAAAGATAATCTGCCGCAATGCAGCGGGCCGCAAAACCGGCTCCAAGGCCCTCTTCACCCACCAGCAGCACGCTGTGGGTCAGGCGGCGGGCTGCCAGCATCAGCTGCACGCTGCTTTTCAGTTCTGCATTGCCCTCCATGCGGTCCAGCATCATGATGTTTCTCCTTACCTTCTGTTTCTCCGCTTCCACTGCTCACGGCGTACCCATGCGCGGACGGAACGATAGGCCATCGGGCCAAAGAACAGCCAGACGTTCGCCATGCTGAGCAGCAGGCTCAGCTTTTGCGGCAGCGGCGCACCCAGAAAGCTGAGCACCCACAGTGCTGCCGCAAAAAAGCCAAAGTATTTCACCCGGATGGGGATGACAAAGAACAGCAGCACCTGTACCTCCGGGTACAGCATGGCAAAGGCCAGCAGCAGCGAAAGGGACAGGCAGTAGGTGCTGCCGGTCACGCCGGTGAGCAGGCAGGCCAGCACAGTGCCCAGCATCCCGGAGAGCAGATACACCGTATAGCGGAAATCGCCCCACTCCTGTTCCAGCGCCGTGCCGATGAACCATGTGAAATAGATGCCCAGCACCGCGCTGAGGATGCTGCCGCCGTAAGAGGGGATGAACGCAAAGGTGATGATGCGCCAGATCTGGCCGCGCAGCAGAAAATAGCGGCTGAGTGCCAGCCAGACACTGACGGTCTGGTTGACAAACAGCTCGATGGCCAGCACAAGGATCTGCCCGCCCACCAGAATGTTGGTCAGATTCGGGATGCCGAAGCGTCCGTATTTGCGCTCCAGCTGGTTGAGCCAATTGTTCATATAGGGTGCCTCCAACGCATTGTATTCCGATATCGGTGAGTTTTGCCGCATTTTTCTGCTGTTATTGTACCATGATTGGCCGGGGCATTCAAGGCAATGCCACAGTGTGGAAAACTGCCGCATCTTCCGCCCAAAAATACAGCTGTCAAGCGGATCTTGCGGCACAAAAGCACAACCGGAAAGTGTATGGAGTTTCCTGTCTGGAATGAACTTTTCACTTTTTCCACCGGGTTTTCCACCGTTTTTGTGAAGAAAAGGGCAAGTTTTCCATGAGGTTTTCCACTTTTTCCACCGGGTTTTCCACAACAAAAGGGCATCAGCCCTATACACACCGTAATTCAGGCCGCAGCTTTCTGGTAAGTTTTGGGCAAAAATGCGGGCATTCTGCCTTTTATAAAAAAGAAAGTCGAAGGATTTTCTTTGCATTCTACAAACCGTTCCTGAGCGGTGATTTATTTTTCTCCAATCTGGAATGAACCGGTCACAAGTTTTCAACACCGGGCCGCTGCCGTTTTTCCGTGTGGAAAAGGCGGGGAAACATGCAGTTTTCCACACCGGAAAAAGCTGCTGCTCGCGGGCGCGCCGGGAGCAAACTCCCCCAGTCTCGCTGCGCTCGACAGCCCCCTCTGGGATGGGGCCTTTGGCAGTACGGAAAAGTTTCCGGCTAAAGTGCAGAGCTTGCGGCACGCCAGAGGCTCCCTCTTTGAGGGAGCTGGCAAAACCGTCAGGTTTTGACTGAGGGAGTTGGCATCGCGCAGCGATGACTGAGAGGGTTCGTCCTATAAAAATGCCGGGCAGTCACTTCAAGACCGTCCGGCATTGCTTTATTATTTACATCATATTGTGGAACACCAGCTGTGCGATCTGGAAATACAGGATCAGGCTGCAGGCATCCACGATGGTGGTGATGAAGGGGGTAGCCATGATGGCCGGGTCGGCACCCAGCTTCTTGGCTGCCAGCGGAAGCATACCGCCCACCAGCTTTGCCAGAATGACGCTGAAGAACAGCGAAACGCTGACCACGATGGCATAGCCCATCACGTTGGCGTACTGGCCGGGGAACAGGAAGGTGTACATCAGGTAGATGCGCAGGCCGTTCACGATGCCCAGCACCGCGCCCACGATGGCAGACACCCGCAGCTCCTTGCTCAGCACCTGCAAAAAGTCGCTGGGTTCTACCTCACCCAGAGCCAGGCCGCGCACCATCAGGGTGCTGATCTGATTGCCGCAGTTGCCGGCGGTATCCATCAGCATGGGCATGAAGGAGACCAGCAGCGGCAGGCTGACAAAGGCCTCTTCATAGTGGGTGGTGACCATGCCGGTAAAGGTGGCAGACAGCATCAGGATCAGCAGCCATGGAATGCGCTGCTTTGCGTGGGTCCAGACGCTGGTGCCGAAGTAGGTGGTGGCATCGTCGTCCGGCAGAATAGCAGCCATCTTCTGCATATCCTCGGTGCTCTCGTCGGTCAGAACGTCGATTGCATCGTCGATGGTGATGATACCCACGAACATGCCCTCGTTGTCCAGAACAGGCATGGCGGTAAAGTCGTAGCGCTGCATCTCACGGGCCACGTACTCCTGATCGTCGGTCACTTTCACAGTGACCACGTTATCATCCATGATCTCGGTGATGGGAGTATGCGGCTCTGACAGCAGCAGGCTGCGGGCAGAAACAACACCCTTCAGGCGGTTGCGCTCCACCACGTAGCAGGTGTACACGGTCTCTGCGTTTTCGCCCTGCTTACGGATGGCTTCAAAAGCCTGCGCCACGGTCATATCCTCGCGCAGACGGACATATTCGGGGGTCATCAGGCTGCCGGCAGAGCTTTCGGGGTAGTTCAGCAGCTTGTTCAGGCTCTCACGGGTCTGCTTGGAGGATTTCTCCAGCACCCGCTTCACCACGCCTGCCGGCATATCCTCCAGCAGGTCGGCGGCATCGTCCAGACTCATCTCTTCAATAGCGCCCACAAGCTCCACATCTGAGAAGGCGTTCACCAGATCGTCGCGGGCCTCGTCGGACATATAGGCAAAGGCCTCGGTGGCCACTTCCTTTTTGAGCAGGCGGAACACCACAAGGCGGTTGTTTTCGTCCAGCTCTTCCAGCAGCTCGGCAAGGTCGGCGGGCTGCTCTTCCTCGGTGACTTCGCGCAGCTTGACGTACTGCTTCTTGATGAGCAGCTTGAGCAGGCGGCTCTTGGTGAGCATCTCAGGGTTGGCCTTGACCTCTTCGTCGTTGGCTTCCTCTTTTTCGGCCTCGCGCATGTCCTGCTTGAGGTCTTCAGTAGCTTCCTCGTTCAGATCTTCAGCCAGCTTCTGGCGGACCTCGGCGGGGATATCAGCAGGCAGCTCCTGCACCGGCAGCGCCTGTTCCGCAGCATCAGCCGTCAGCTTTTTTTCTTCCATATCCATTGGGCGTACCTCCTCAGTTTTTACGGAACAGGAGCAGCTCCTGTATCCGGAGGACGCAGCAGATCGGGAAACAAAAAACGCGCCGCCTTGCCTGCCGGAATGCCGCAAACGCCGCATTCTGCGCACACAAAGCCGCGCCTTCCTCTGCTCTGTTTTGCGGAAGGATGCACCGTTGAAGCGGTGCTTTTCCGCAGGACTCAGCGAAGGAGGCGAACGGTTGGGGAAAACGCAGTTGTTTTTGTTTTCTGATCCACCGCGCCGGTGGTTCTACTTCGACTATGATCCGGGTCCATTTTCCTGCGTTCACCTCCAAGTTTTCATATTCATTTTTATTATAGCGCCGCAAAAAAACGGGGTCAACCCTAAACCACCGATTTACCAGAATTTTGCAAAACAAAACACCCTCTTCCGTGTTGCGGCGCACGAAAAAGGGTGTTTTGTTTGGATATTGCCTTGGTGTGAGGAGGAATCATGTTACTTGGGTAAGCGGTTGCGGCCCCGCTTCCCATGGCAAAAGTATAACAGCTTTCACAATTCAATTCGTTAAGAAGCTATGAAGAAACTGTAAAAAGGGAATGGTATCTTTTGGAAGATTTTGTGATAAACTTTTCGTTTGACGTTCGATTTCCGTGCACAAAAATACGCCCCGATCACCTTGCGGTGAACGGGGCGCTAAAAACGATATACGTTTTTTACTGCGGCAAGATCCCTGCAAAGCAGGTCTTATGCAGCAGGCGGAGCAAGGTATCTGCAAGCAGACCTTATGCTCCTGACACACGCGGGGTGTGCTTTCAAGGACCCTCGCGGGCGCTTTGGTATCTCATATCCCGCTGCGGTGCTTCGCACGGAACAAAGCACCGCCCGGGAAGTGAAATCAGATAGAACTCGTATGGCGAATGCTGTACTTCAGCACATCACCTGCATGGATGGATGCGTTTCTCCGCTTCGTACCGCTGCATTGCGCAGTAACCGCCGGTACGGGGCAGCCGCCCTCTTGCATTGTGGGGCTAAGGTGCCGCAAATATCTGCATCCAAAGCGCAGAAGAATGCTTACTTGTACAGGTCGACCAGACGGGTCAGGTGCTCGTAGCGGTCGTTAGCAACTTCCTGGTTGCGTGCGAACAGCTCCTTAGCACGGTCGGGGAATGCACGAGTCAGGCGGCTGTAACGGGTCTCGTTAGCCAGCAGTGCCTGATACTTCTCGTTATCCACAGCCTTGGAGGTCAGGGTGAACGGATTCTTGCCCTGAGCCTTGTTTGCCGGGTTGAAGGTGAACAGGTTCCAGTAACCGGCCTCAACTGCCTTCTTCATCTCGTTCTGGCAGTTGGTCATGCCGCCCTTGACACCGTGCAGCTCGCAGGGAGCGTAGCCGATGATCAGAGACGGGCCGGGGTAAGCCTCAGCCTCAGCGATGGCCTTGACAGCCTGAGCCGGGTTAGCACCCAGTGCGATCTGAGCAACATAGATGTAACCGTAGGTCATAGCGATCTCGGACAGGCTCTTCTTGCTGATTTCCTTACCAGCAGCAGCGAACTGGCAGACTTCACCAATGTTGGAAGCCTTGGATGCCTGTCCACCGGTGTTGGAGTACATCTCAGTATCGAAGACCATCACGTTGACATCCTCGCCGGAAGCCAGAACGTGATCCAGACCGCCGAAGCCGATGTCGTATGCCCAGCCGTCGCCGCCGAAGATCCAGACGGACTTCTTGGCGATGAACTGCTTGCTCTTCAGGATCTCTGCAGACTTCTCGCAGCCGGCAGCAGCAGCCTTCTCCAGCTCAGCGATCAGGGCCTTTGCGGGCTCGTCGTTGGCCTTGGTGTTGTTCTTGGTCTCCAGGAACTTCTCAAAGGCAGCCTTCAGCTCAGCAGAAGCCTTGTCGGAACCAGCAACCTCTGCGATCTCCTTGATCAGGTTCTCGCGGACGGTCTTCTGGCCGATGTACAGGCCCAGACCATGCTCTGCGTTATCCTCGAACAGGGAGTTGCACCATGCAGGACCATGGCCGCTGTCCTTGTTGACGGTGTACGGAGAGATGGAAGCGGTGCCGCCCCAGATGGAGGAGCAGCCGGTAGCGTTGGAGATGTACATCTTCTCGCCGAACAGCTGAGTGATCAGGCGAGCGTAAGAAGTCTCGGCACAGCCTGCGCAGGAGCCAGAGAACTCCAGCAGCGGCTGGTTGAACTGAGAACCGATAACGGTATCGTCAGCAAACTTGGAAGGCTTCTTGGAGATGTTGGCCACGCAGTAGTCGAACACTGCCTGCTGATCGGCCTGGCTGTCCTGCGGCACCATGGTGATAGCCTTGGTGGGGCAGACGGTGACGCACTCGCCGCAGCCCATGCAGTCCAGAGGAGACACAGCCATGACAAACTTGTACTCGTTTGCGGGCTTGTTGTCGCGGCTCTTGGTCTGTGCAGGAGCAGCTGCCAGCTCGTCGGCGGTCAGCTGGAAGGGACGGATGGTAGCATGAGAGCAGACGAATGCACACTGGTTACAGCCAACGCACTTTGCAGCATCCCACTCGGGGACGTTGACAGCGGTGCCGCGCTTCTCGTATGCAGAAGCGCCCTGCTCCCACTCGCCGTTTGCATTTGCCACGAAGGAAGAGACAGGCAGGCTGTCGCCGTCCATACGGGCAATGGGCTCCATGACATCGCGGATCTGCTTGACCAGCTCCGGACGGCCGGTGAGAGCCTTGGGTGCGGGATCAGCCTCGGGGTTGGACCAGGATGCGGGCACGTCCACCTTGTGGATGGCGTCAACGCCTGCGTCAATGGCCTTCCAGTTCATCTCAACGACGTCCTGGCCCTTCTTGCCGTAGCTCTTCTGAGCTGCCTGCTTCATGAAGTTGACGGCATCCTCGATGGGCATGACGTCAGCCAGCTTGAAGAATGCAGACTGCAGGATGGTGTTGGTGCGCTTGCCCATGCCGATCTCGATAGCCTTATCGATAGCATTGATGGTATACAGCTGGATGTTGTTGTCAGCGATATACTTCTTTGCCTCGGCGTTCAGGTGCTGGCCCAGCTCCTCATCGGACCACTGGCAGTTGATCATGAACACGCCGCCGGGCTTGACATCCTGGACCATCTTCATGCCCATGTGGATGTAAGCGGGGTTGTGGCAGGCCACGAAGTCAGCCTGGTTGATGTAGTAGGGGCTGCGGATGGGCTTGTCGCCGAAACGCAGATGGCTGATGGTCACGCCGCCGGTCTTCTTGGAGTCATACTGGAAGTATGCCTGAACATACTTGTCGGTATGGTCGCCGATGATCTTGACGGAGTTCTTGTTAGCACCGACAGTACCGTCGCCGCCCAGACCCCAGAACTTGCACTCCTTGGTGCCAGCAGCTGCGGTGATGGGAGCGGGCTTGACTTCCGGCAGAGACAGGAAGGTGACATCATCGGTGATACCCAGAGTGAAGCGCTCCTTGGGCTGATCCTTCTCCAGCTCCTTGAACAGAGCAAAGATGGAGGACGGCGGGGTATCCTTGCTGCCCAGACCGTAACGGCCGCCGGTCAGAACGACATCGTTCAGGCCAGCCTCACGCAGGGTAGCGGCAACATCCAGGTACAGGGGCTCGCCCAGAGAGCCGGGCTCCTTGGTGCGGTCCAGCACAGCCACCTTCTTGGCGGTCTTGGGCAGGACCTTCAGCAGGGAAGCGGAGACCCAGGGACGGTACAGGCGGACCTTGACGATACCGACCTTCTCGCCCTTGGCGTTCAGGTAGTCGATGACCTCATCAGCAACGTCGCAGATGGAGCCCATAGCCACGATCACACGGTCAGCATCGGGTGCGCCGTAGTAGTTGAACAGATCGTAGTTGGTGCCCAGCTTTGCGTTGATCTTGGCCATGTACTTCTCAACAACAGCAGGCAGAGCGTTGTAAACGCTGTTGCATGCCTCACGATGCTGGAAGAACACGTCGCCGTTCTCGTGGGAGCCGCGCATCTTGGGGTGCTCGGGGTTCAGAGCCTTCTTACGGAACTCCTCCACAGCCTCCATGTTGCACATTTCCTTCAGATCGGCGTAATCCCACTTCTCGATCTTCTGGTACTCATGAGAAGTACGGAAGCCATCGAAGAAGTTCAGGAAGGGAACCTTGCCCTCGATGGCGCACAGATGTGCGACAGGGGACAGATCCATGACTTCCTGCACGCTGCTCTCGACCAGCATTGCAAAGCCGGTCTGACGGCATGCCATAACGTCGCTGTGATCACCAAAGATGTTTAGGGACTGGGTAGCAACGGTACGTGCAGAAACATCGAACACGCAGGGCAGCTGCT
>ENA-OPDC01000603-OPDC01000603.1-human-gut-metagenome-genome-assembly--contig:-NODE-603-length-14794-cov-7.334894_pt1 | contig 14794 bp, 16 predicted proteins | sample MGYA00241620_ERZ501503 | MGnify/ENA primary metagenome ERZ501503 (study PRJEB25962, sample SAMEA2042659) | human gut metagenome | biome: human gut; feature: human-associated habitat; material: faeces...
TTTCCCTGTGCCAGTTCCGACAGGATATTGCCTGCCTTACACATTTCCCACTTATAATTTGTTCCTTTTTGATTTGTATTCTCTGCAAGCAACGATTCCGAGGCTGCCCAGCCTATCCTTCCATTGTTGACCGTCCATGTATATTTACCGCCACTTGATGTTGTCCATGAATAATAACTTTTATTACTTAATACCAAAGAATTATTTGCAGCACAAATGCCTGACATGGTGCTTGTATTCATTTTCGGTACTGCATAATTAGGTACTACCTGTCTGCTCCCATTAAGGTCAAAGGAAATAACCCCGTACTCCTTAAAATCAGAATTATATCCACAGGAAACATTCTCCCCAAAATTGATTGCATCCAAAATAGCACTTGAATTATTATAGTTTGCAAAATAATAAGCTAATTCACTGTTAGAAATATTCGCATTTTTATCTATCAGTGCAGCTATTGATTGCTTTGAAAAGCCTCGTGCAGCATCAGAAATACTTAAACTGTCCTGTTTTTTATTATTTCCTGCTCCAAGCAACATCTGTATTGCTTTTTGGTGTATTCCTGCCTCTGCCTGTTTTGAATATGTCAATAGCTGGTTTACTGTGTTTACATCTGTTACTGTCTTCATAATTATTCTCCAAACCCTTTTTCAACATTAAACGCCAAACATATGCTGCAATTTGTCCAGCATATTATTTACTCTGCCTTCAACAGCTTCTGGCTGATTCCTTAATTCATACCTGCTTCCATAGTAATCATTTAAACGGTCTTTCATCTCATTACAAAATAATTTTTGATCTGTTTTACCATTTAAAAACTGATTGCAGATACCACTTATCTCTTTCTTCTCATTTGTATAAAAAGCTGTCTCATCTGAGATTATTTCTGACTTGTACTTATAAGATTCTGTTTTGCTTCCAATTCCAACAACCATGTAATCTGGTGTCATTTTCTCCATGATGGAATTACGTGCCGAATCATTAAAATGAACATATTCGTCAATCATGTCTGAAAAACCAGCTTGAAATTGCTCTGGAACATACATTTCATTTACTTTCCTTAGCCCAGCTTCACTTGCACTTAACAAAAATACAGATTCATAAGAAGTTCCTCTATATCCCTCCTGAGCATTCAAAGAATCTACATCTGCTGTCATTGCATTAATCTTCTCTTTTAAATCTTTCATTTCATCTTCTGTCAAATATTCAGAAGCATTTTCGTCCAGCCATTTTTCAAAAACCTCTGACTGATTTTCCGAACAGCCTTCAAACGCACTTTGTTCTCCAGAAATGGAAGCTGCTTTCAAATCTAATTTGAATAAATTTTCACATTTATATTCTGCTGGTATCTCTCTTATCTCTCCCATAATAGATGAAAAATGCATTGTATGAAAATCCGATACCTTATTACGAGCAGTCTCAACTAACTTTCTTGCTGAATCACTGATTTTCACATCATCCTCCGAAATAATATTCTGAGGAACAGTTGTTTTCTTCTCAACCTTATTTTTTATCATCTCTGGATTATTAATATACCTATTTCCTTGAACTTTCATAGCAACCTCCTTAAGTTAGTCCACACTTTCTATACTTCTTTATCTATCTTGCTCGATGTCAAAGAACCTGCATCTATTTTCAGGTAATCTACATCACTGTCATTGCTCAATGAACCAATAAAACGATTTATATCTACTGACTTTCTGCCACTCTACTCTCTGGTGATGCCATCCAATGCACCAATTTGATATTTTCCTTTTATCGAATCCTCTTATGCCTTAATATCAAAACTTGATCTATCAGGTGCAGAAATACTCACAGATTCTGCTACAAGGCTCTGTGTCATACTTTTTACATCATTACCAGTTACGGATAAGGTATAATCACCCGTTTCTTTTCCTTCTGCCGATTTTTCTGCACGTTTCTTTGCAGCTTTTTCTTCCTCTGCTTTTTTAGCAGCTCTTTTCTCTTTTACTTTTTCCTCTTTTTCTCTGTTCTCTTTTGCTTTTCGTTCAGCATTCTCTTTCGCTATTTTCCCATCTGGATCATTTGTACCAGATATTGCCACCGAAATATTTCCGTTTTCATCAACCTTATAACTCAGATTTGTCAAAGTGCCCAAACATCCATTCACCGCACTTTTTGCACAATCTGGAATGGCTGCTAAGTTTTCCTCCAGATACTTTGCTTTTTCTGGATCATTCATACACTTCTGTAAAAATGCACTTGAAACGGATACTGTTGTCGGAACCCCTTGCATTGAAGTCGTTCCCGTATTCATATAATGGTATTTTCCTTGCAAGTATTTTGAATAATCATTTACATTACTATACCCTGTCTTAATCTGCTCTGTTTTTGTCACACCGGGACGTGATGTTTTTAATTCAACTGTACTTGTTGTCACGTTGCCGTCTTTTGTATTTGTACTATCCTTTTCACTATCTGTTTTTTTTACAGTATTCTTATAATTTGAAGCATAATACGATGTGTAACTGCTGTTATTGATACCTGTAATTGCCATAATCCTACCTCCCTGTTATTGAAACTTAAAATAATTTCTATTATATTGAACGACTTGGATATTTAATTTCTCTCAGCCTCAATATGATATGTAATTACTATTTTTATTTGTAAATCATAGTACTAACATCATCAAATCTTAATGCTCATCAATAACTGCTCTCTATTAGGCTGAATCATTGTATATTTCTCCTTAAATGAGGTAATTGCACCATACATTTTCTCAGTTAAATTTTCTGGGATTTCGTCCTTCCCCCTGGTTTTTTGCTCCTCAATGTAAGCCGATGCCAAAGTTGACCTTGTGGTAATTTTTGAAATTTTATTCATTTCTTCACCAATAATTCCACGGGCATGCTGATTGGTTGTCTCCATTGTCACAAAGTCATCCACTGTTTTTTTATATGCAGCATCTAAATTGCTTAACTCTTCATCCTTTGTAAGCTTACGAGGTCCATTTTCATCAGCTACATATATTTCTCTGGTTCCATTTTCATAGCCCTTCACAATTTCATCATATAATTCTGCGTATGCTTTAACATAATTATTTGCCTTGTCAGTAATATTTAAGGCACTTTTTCCTGTATCAACATTTTGATTCTGCTGTGCTGCCTTCTTTTGAATTTCATAACTATAATCAATATCACTGATTTTTTTACTCGCTAACAGTTCCTTTCTTTGAACCACATCATCATATTTTTCCTGTCCACTCTGCTGTATACGATTACGATAATACTCCAATCCCTCATTAGAAATCGAAAGCTTCACTGATTGCCCCACTGTATGTTTTTCGTTTGTCTGACTATTTCCTTTCTGTACTTTATCAGTATTTTTTTCCATTATTGAATTCGTATTATTCATGTAATTAGATATTTTCATATTGTCACCTCAATTTCCATATTTATACAATGTCATTGACGGATAACGTCTGGTGAATGTCAAAGAATTTGATCCTACTGCATAATCATAATAATAATTAAAACTTTCTATATCTATTAACTTACCTGTTGACGGATCAATAATAACTGTCACGGCTTTAAAGTCCTGCCACAAATTATTCTCTTTATATGCCCCAGTGCATCTGCAATGAACACTGTAGAAGTTACTGTTATTTTAATTGCATACTTCATGCCTTCATATCAAAATTATCTTGCAATATTATGTTTTCACCTACACTACCAGTCTTTTCTTCACTATTTAATGCTTTTCTCGCCTCACTAAATGCCTCATAATATGTCATTTTTAATGCTGAATGAACCTGTGACTCTGCTTTTGTTTCTTTTTCCTGCCAGCCTACTCCCCCTGTATAGGTCAAAACTTCTTCGCCCTCTTCATTGTATACATGAATTGCCGAGCCTGTCCCTGTTCCCTGATATTTTGCCTCATAAGGTATTCCAAACAGCATACAGAGCCATTTTTTGTCTGCTTCCTCAACTTCTTTCATTGCTGACATATTACCTGAATTCATTGATTGACTAAACTTTCCAATTAAAGCAGCTCTATTCGGGGCTACTTTGCTTACTTCCGTCTTTCTCAAATTCATAAATGCATTTCCCATATATACATTGTCCTGTGCATCTTTTTTTGCCAGATCAACAATCTTCTCTTTTAAAGAATCCGTTAATTTCCATTTGTTTTTTTTAGAAGATTTAGAAACATTTTTATTCGATGTGTTCCACACTTTTGCTGTGCTATAATTATTTGATATTTCCATTTAATTGAATCACCTCTCTGTTCTGTCATTTATGTAATCATACAATTCCTTATATGACAGATAACCTGATAAGTTGTTCGAATCATATTGTAACTGCATAAATTCTTTAATCATGCTCATATAGTCTTTCTTTTCATTTATGCTGTCAGAATCATAAGTGATGTTGCCATTCACACCACCAGCCGCATTCATGAAATCTCCAAAAGCATTTTTCGTAAAGCCTTCTACATCACTATATGTTGTATATGCAAGCATTTCCAAATAACTTGCATTTCTTGGATCAACATCATTTATCTGTACATTTGTATCTGTGTAATTTCCTTCTTTGTCCCAATATCTTACCCTGTATTCTGGGTTTGCCGAATCATATGCATCTGATTTATATACAGATGCACTACTGCCATCCGGAAATCCTACTGCTGTTAATGCATTTCCACTATCTTCTGTTCCCGACATATGTAATGTAATATTAGAAGATGTACTGCTTACATTTGATAACAAACCGGAATTCATACCGTTCGCTTTCGCAGTGTTTCTTTTTGTTCCTGTATAATAATTTGAATAATTATAACCGTTAATTCCTGCTATACTCATTTTCGTTTCCTCCATTTTTATAGGTGTCCTTTTTTATCCATTACAATTTTCTGCTATTTTATCTTCCCTTTGCAGCAACATTCGGATCATTGTTCGCCTCAAAGGAATATTGTCAAGTGTGTATGTAAGAGTTTCCAGTTAATAAACCTATACTTATATTTTTACTTTTAGTTTTTCTAATTTTTCCAGAAAAGCAACATAAAACTCTCTTTCTTTCATACAAGCTCGCTGAACTTCGATACTTTTCGGAACATATTCCCGTAGGTGATCTAAATCGTAAAGAGCCTGACTCGTTGCCTGAATTGCAGACTCTGTTGTATTTCCCAAAATGTCGATGTTATCCACATCTCCCTCTCCGTTAAGCTGTTTATTCAGCCTTTGTACCATCATCTGCGATATATGGCTCAACATTCCATTTTTCTTTATTCCCATGCCGTTTGCATTAACTTCCTTAGCAGCTTCCATCCATGCATCTTTTACATCCTGCGGAGCATTCGGACCAATCATATCAAATGCTTTTTCGTTAAAATCCGTATCTTCCATATATGGATTTATACTCTCATTTTCCTGTTCAGCACGTTCTGTACTAAATTGAGGAATATCATTCTGTCTGCGTCTGTTTTCATATGGCACACCATTCATAGAATAGTTGGAACTAATCTGCATATATCAATACTCCTTTTTATTTGAATTGCATTATTATCATTAGGCTTTCGCTTCAAAAACTGGTCTTTTCTCCAGATAATCCGGTAGTTCTTTTAATTCAGAATTCATACCATTCTTTACGGCATTATATTCCTTCCAGTAAATGGAATAGAATTCATCTTTTTTTGTAAGTTCTACCGGAGTCATTTCGTATCCCCAGCCGGCACCGGTATTTAACAATACATTCACGCCCTGACTCTGAATTTGAACACCATAACCACCTGATGTTAAAATAGTGAATTTTAATGTTCCGCCTCCTGCCAGTGCAATCTGCTTGTCCGCAAGATTCTGATTTTTTCCCTCTGCCTGTTCCAAAAAATCCAGTAAGGTTAATTCTCCGATCCCTTTACATTTTGGATTGGCATTTTGATTTTTCATTGCACTTTTTGCCTGTTGGTATAACTGCTTTCTATCCGGTGCAACCTCTGACAAATATTCTGCCCTTAACTGCAATAGCTGCCTTGAAATAGCATCTTGTTCTGTCTTATCAGTAGCATTGGCAGCCTTTTGTGCCAGTTTCTTAATCTCACTCACAAATTCAGTCTGCGTTCTTGTACTTTTTCCTTTCGATGGAATATAAGACCAGTTTGGTTCTCCATTACTACCAGAAGTAATTAACTGTTCCCTTCCAACTGTTCCTATATTTGAAAAAGAGATTCCCATAAATCCACCTCACGGTTCATAAATAAATCTATCTATAACTTTATATCTACTGACTTTCTGCCACTCTACTCTCTGGTGATGCCATCCTATGCACCAATTAGATATTTTTCTTTTATCAAATCCTCTTATGCCTTAACATTACAACTTCCTCCGATAGATGGAGCTGTACCTACTGCCTGTGCTACAACATTCTCTGTAATGCTTTTCATATCCGTACCAATTGCAAATATTGTGCGTCTTTCTTCCTGAATTTTCTTCATCTGCTCTTTTCTTTCAGCTCTCCGTTCTGCAAGTTTTTGTTCATTTTCTTTCTTTTTCTCGATTTTTCTATCTTCATCAGCCTTTTTTTGTTCTTCGCTTGGTCCTGTAATAACCATGGAGCCCATATTACCATCCTTATCTATCCATACCTGACGATACTTAACTTCACTACCAGTCATTGATTTAATCATTGAGTCAGCCCATCTATCTAATGCTGGAATTTTTGACAACATATTTTCATATTTTGTGGCAACCTCTGGATTACTCATCATCCTATTTAAAATCTCAGGAGCAATCCTCACATCTGTTTTTCCTGTACGATTAGCTGTTTTTACATTTTTATCCGAACTTCCTGCCACAATATCTATTTGAGGATTTTTTTCCTGCAATTTTTTTACATAATCTTCCTGACTCTCTTCTGTTTTGCTCACCTGTGAATTTTCCTTTGTTTTTTGAATATCACAAGCTGCCTTTTTAACCGTGTTCTTGTAACCTGATGCATAATACGATGTGTAACTGCTGTTATTGATACCTGTAATTGCCATAATCCTACCTCCCTGTTATTGAAACTTAAAATAATTTCTATTATATTGAACGACTTGGATATTTAATTTCTCTCAGCCTCAATATGATATGTAATCCAAGTTCTCTTTTTTTCCTATGTTCAAATGACTAAGCACTATTTATACTTACTATTTGCATTTGGCAAATTAAGATATGTATCCATACTTTTCGTCCAAAGCAACGATAAGTCAAACCTTCCCAATTTGTTTAAATCTTCTATGCTTTTTTTGAACATTGCGATAAAATCTCTTCTGTCGTTAAGTCCCATATTACCAGCTTCAAGCGGCAGAGACGTGAAACCTCCCTGCTTTTCCACTTTGTAATGTGCCTCCAATGCACGCATTTCGACTACTGTAGCATTTGATGGATTAACATCATTGATATAAATTCTTTGCTCAAACTCTTTCCCGTTTTCATCCACACCTTTCGCTAACACCACAGGATTTTCATCCGTCGAATCATCCGCATATTTAAGACAATAAGAAAGACCTATACCATTACCTCCTGTCCACAACATATTATCTGTTGTAAATATCTGATATACCTTCGGTGTTTCTGCCATATAAAATGTCTTTTCCCCAGATGCAGGAGTTTTCATTTGATTACCTTTTTGTTGACCGTACAATAAAGATACGGTATTCAGACCAGAACCAATGTGCATACTTCTATTCCTCCAATCAGTTTATCTGAATTGTAAATGTACTGCTTGTATTCCACCATCGTCATATCTTTAGCAGACACAGAACCTATTTTTGAATTGCCCACTATACTTCCACTAGCTTCGCTCTTTTCTCTTACACTATCCGCAAACCTTGTATCTTCCTTCTCCTGATCTTTAGCCGCATTTTTCTGTTGGTACTGATTGTAAGCCCGTGTCATATAGTTCACATTAATTGTATTACTCATAGTAACCTCCTTTGCTTTCTTTATCGGATAAAATAACCTGTTCTCCTAGTCCCATATCATCAAACGACCATATTACGCATACAAAGACCATCTCTTTACAAGATGACCACTGCCTTAAATTCATTTTCATCGCAGGAAAGCACCATATCACCGCCATATTTATCCACAACTGCTTTTACATTTAACAGCCCAATGCCGTGATGTTCCCCTCTTTTGCTTTTTATCGCGTCGTTTTGAATTTCTACTTTTTCTGTTACCGGATTTCTTACCGCAAATATCAGTTTATGATCTTCGCACTCTAATTTCAGATGAATGACCGCTTTTCCAGTATTTTTCAGTACCTTTTCACTCTCCCGGATTGCATTATCCAGTAAATTTGAGAGCAGTATCACGATTTCTTCCTCTTCCAGACATATTTCCTGCAAGTCCCCTACTTTTAGGATAACCGCTATGTGTTTCTCCTGCATGCTGCGGTACTTCTGATTTAAAACAGCATTGACCACCGGATGATTTGTGTTGATTGCCGACATCTCGACAGCTATGCTCTCTGTCAGTTTCTGAGTAAAGGAAAGTGCCTCATCTGTGTGTCCATTCTTTATCAATGTCTGGATCGTGGAAAGCTGATTTTTATAATCGTGCATTTTTCTTCGCTGACGCTCATAGATTTCTTCCCGGTCCTGATAATCTGCAATACGATTTTTCTGATTTTGTTCCGTAAGTACCGCAATTTTTATTCTCTCTTCTTTTTCAATGGTATTCTGCATGAACTCCATAAGGATAAGGTTAATCGCAACCAGTCCCACCGAAAGAAATAAAAATACATTCTGCATATCATCGTTTTCTGAATAAAACATAAGAATGAAACCGACCACCGTAAATACAGGAACACAGAAAAACTGAAACCACTCTTTTCCTGTAATCAGACCGTAGCTTTTTCTTGTCTTGCTAAATCTTCTGATAAACAACATCAGAATGATAAAAGCAGTCTTTGATATCAGTGCCTGTAAAAACCATTTTTCTTGGATTGAACCTCCTCCTCCCAGCAAAACAGTCACATAATCAATCAATACAAGCATTGTATAGTTGATGATTGAAAATAAAAAACTCTGCCGGAAGGAGACCTCATAATAAGCCAGATTTAGGAAAGACATAACCAGTATAATCAGGATACATTTTAACATTCCGATCCATACCCCTGTGACTGCTGCCAGATAAAGCACTCCGCAATAAACAAAAAATCTGTATCTGTTCCTATATCCGCCATCTCTTTTTTCCATAAAAGTATCAAAAAAGTATAGCGTTCCTTTTACTTCCAGCATTTCCGCAATAAATACCAATACCCAGAATGTCATGTTATTCTTCTCCCTTATACAGCATATATTCCCTCTTTACCTGTGCATATCGTGCCTTGGGAACCGGAATCTTTTTTCCTGTCGTAAGTGTCATCACATAACTGCTGATTTGGGTAATGTATTTCATATTTACAAGAAAACTTAAATGCGCCCGCACAAATCCCATATTCTTTAATTCGTTTTCCAGTTCATCCAGTTTTTTATAAATCTGAAATGTCCCTTTTTCTGTATAAAATACATTTTTGTGAAGCTCTGTTTCTATATAAATGATGTCATCTGCATAAAGTTTTATCGTTCCTTCCACAAAACGAAATTCGAGAATCCTACGGTTTTTATTAATTTCTGCTATCAAATCATCCATACATTCTTCTATAGTATCTGCAAGGTTATCTTTCAGCAGAAAACGGCTTGCTTTCACCTTATATCCATCCAGTGCGTAATTCATGTATGCCGTCACCAGCACAACTGGAAGTTTTGGATATTTTTCTTTAATCCTCATAGCTGTTTTCAGCCCATCCATCCCCTGCATATTGATGTCCAGAAATAATAGCTGACACGCTTCCAAAGCCGATTGTTCTTCGCATAACTGTTCTCCGGATTCATATTCTGTAATAGTAAACTCATAATTCTTTTTTTCGCCATAGTCTGACAGCAAATCTGACACATTTTTTCTGTCATCTATCCTGTCATCACAAATAATAATGTTCATATTTTTCATTCCTGTCTTTGATTTCTCTCATGCCTGTAAACCATACAAGTCTCACCTAGCACTCTTTATTATATCAAACAAATCTTTCACTCGATCATTCTCTGCATCAAATGACTATTTTCCGCATAGAACGACTATCTCCTATAGAAACGCAGAAGCACTGTATCTCAAACTCTTTGAAATACAATGCTTCCCTGCATTTTCTATATCGTCATGTTGATACCACTACTTTATGAATCCCCCACATAATCCATCTGATCCATCTGATAATACTTCAATTCTTAGTTTTTTCCAAAAAAATATATTGATGTTTCATATTGCCAACTGTATTTTCTTTTCTCTGTTCTTCCCCTTAAAGTGAAAAGTTCCCTGCACAGGCCACAGTGAACCATACCATAGTTCACCTGACCGGCGCAGTAATCCCTTTGTGCCTATTTTATGATTTCATAGAGCAGGCTGCTCTTTCCTCCGTTCTCACGCCATCTCTGCTTTTTTTGTATAAATCCTGCACACTCCAGATCGTGGATTGCACGCTTGACCGTACTTACAGACAGGTGCAGCTCTCTGGCAATGGTACCGATTGCCGGATAGCATGTCCTCTCCCTGTCCGCACGAGTCTCCAGATACAGATAGACCGCTACCGCCCTGTGTGGCAGCTCCGTTTCATAGATTTCTTTCCTAGTCACCCTGCCTCCTAATCTTCCGTCCGTAAGGTCTGCCGCATCTTTTTCATGGTGTCCGTCAGCGGTGTCTGCTGCATGCCTCCTGTCCTTGCCGTTTCTGCAGGTGTCTCGTCTGGTTCTTCCATACAGCACATATATCTCCGTATGATCTCCTCTTCAATTTCCTGCTTGTCTGCGTATGCTACCTTTCTTGCAGATTTTTCTTCAATCTCATAGGGTTCTTCAAATGTGATGCCCCATTTTAAGAACAGTTTCAGTTTTGTCCGCATAGGGTGAGTCCCAGTCTTTGATACGATAAAGTTTCCTTTGGGCAGTGACTTCAATTCATCCGCTGTCATGAGCGGTCTTTGGATCATCTGGAGGGACTGGCTCGGATCATTCTTTCCCCGGCTGATGGAACCGGACATGACGGTTTTGTTGCCCAGGCTCTTGGAGAGCACTTCCGCTGATTCCGAGTTCGGTGCGAACCCTCCGAAGATGGTATCCTGACAGTTATCAATAATGATTTCTGCGCCCTCTTTCCCATAATTCTTATTAAGCTGGGCAAAGGACTGAATCATGGGTACGATACTCACCCTTCTGGATCGGGACGCTGAGAACATCATCTCTGCACTTTCAATCTTCGGAATCGTTCCGACCTCATCCCAATAGAAAACTACACGGTTGTCCAGCTTTCCTCCGTTCTCGTCTGCCACCACGAGGATTTCCCGGTAGAGCTGCTGTAAGATCAGAGAAATAATAAAATACTTTGTATTGTCCTCCTCCGGCATGACCAGAAACACCGCCGTCTTTTGTTTACAGAAAAGCTCTGCATCAATAGCGGTATCAAAACAGAGTATCTGCTCCAGCTCGGAATCCAGAAAAGCATTCAGTCTGGATAGTGCTGTGGAGAGAACCGACTGCATGGACTGCTCTGCTGTATTTAAGGCTGCCCCTGCAAACCATTTCGCCTTGTGGGTATCCGGGAGTTTCGCCAGAAGTAGCTGGAACTGGTTTTTCCCTTTCACTTTGGATGGTGCAAGTAAATCCTGTATCAGTTTGAACACGCTGATGATATGCCTCTTTCCATCCGGGCAGAATTCCGCAATGAGCAGGATGGCAGCCGTCAGCACGCCTTCTGCCGCATCATAGAAAAATGCATTCTGTCCATAGCTGGAACTGTCCGTACCACCGGAGGAGATAATGGTCTTTGCCGTGATCTTTGCATACTTTTCTGCTTTTGCCTTGGCACTCAAGTCCGTATGGTCTGCAAGATACTCATCCATGTATTTGTTGACCAGATGGAGCATATTGTCACCATCGCTTCTGGTCGGATTACGGAGATCGATGACTGCCGTATGGTAGCCATAGTATTTTTTTGCAATGCCTGCATAGTTGCGGTATAAGTCTCCCTTTGTATCCGTGGTCAGGAAACTCATTCCACAGGCATATTCAATGTTGGGATACAGAAAATGTGCGGTCTTTCCGACTCCTGCCGCGCCAATCATCAGGCAATGCACATCCCCGGTATCCACCAGTGCGTATAGTTTTCCTGCCCGCTCCATGCTGCCGAGTACCAGTCCCTGTGCAGCCGGCAGGTTCTCACCCCTGCGCCACAGCTCCGGTTCATAGGGCACCTGCACATAGGTTTCTGCGATTTCCTTTTTCGTGGCAAATCTCGCCGTTCCATGCTGACCGTCCCCGACAGTCCTGCTCTTGATTCCGTTTAATGTATAATAGTGTGACAGAAGTGACACGCCTCCAATCACGGAAAACATTGCCACCCCTGCGATCACCAGCATCACGACTGGCTGCATAGCATCATTCCTCCCTCCTGATGTTCCATTTTCTGTTCCTTCACAGTCTGTTTTGCCGGCTTCATCTGCTCTTCCCCGCAGTCGATGGCAACAAAAATATGAGCCCGGATGCATTCCATCGCAAGGCTCATACATTTTCTGGCAAGCAGTTCCTGATCTTCTTTTTGTTCTAAGTCTTTTGTATCGAACACCTCCAGTGTTTCTTCAAAGGCTGCCTGCATCTGCCGGATGCGGGTGTTGAAGTTTCCCTTGTCTTTATGCGGCTGATAACGCTTTGACAGATTTTCCAGTATCTGGTCTGCACTAGTTTCCCTGCCAAGTGCGATTCCCTCTTTTTCCATGCACCGCACAAGCACTCCGGTCAAAAGCATCCCCGGTCCGTCAAAGGCATCCATAAGCTGTTCCCTGCCCCTGCCCTTTTTCAGTTCATTATAAATATCCTGATAATAACGGCAGATATAACTTCTGTTGGCATACTTGATGTTGATGGATTCCGTCACTTCTTTCAGCACCTCTGTCCATGCCCTGCATTCCATGACTCTCGGATGCTCCTGTGCCGGAATTGTTTCCTCACCATATCTGCCTTTTAAATCCTCATTCCAGTCTTTGCAGGCTGACTGTAACCTCTTTACCGCACCATATCCATTGCGTACCAGAATCTCTGCCAGTCTGCCGCACGCCTCTATGCCTGCCGGATCATGGTCAAGGCACAGCACAACCGTATCCAGTCTGGGATTGTCTTTCAATGCCTGCAGCATGGCATGCTCTGCCACACCGTTTAAGGTGATATAACTGTTCCCCTGCCAGTTCTCTGGATACAAGGACAGAAATGATAACAGGTCAATGGGTGCCTCAAACACATACAGTCTGTTCCCGGTTCCCCTGTATCCAAATCCGTAGGCAGCTTCCGAGCCTTCCTGATTCAGCCGGAAACTCCTGCCGTCAGAACAGCTCCCCTTCACATGGATATGCCGGATTTTCCCCTCGCTGTCCAGTCCGGCAAATACAATGTTGTGATGCTCCGCAGATTCATATATGGTTCCTGCCTTCGCAAAATACGAGAGGATTTCCCTGTCAATATGACGTTTCTGCAGAAGATATGCATAGACTCTCTTCATGGTCGGATTTTTCTCCGGCAGTTTCAGTTCCTTTGGCTCTTTCGGTTCTTTTCTTTCCTCTGTCTGTTCTTTTTCTACAGACTGCCGTCCTTTCTCCGCTCTTCCCGGTTTTCTTTTTGTCTCCTGTCCTTTTCCCCGTTCAATAAGCTGCCCCTGTTCTCCATCCAGCAGGTAGCTTACCGCCTCCGGGTAGGACATCCCAAAGAATTCCTGCATGAAATCAATGGCATGGCTTCCAACCTGTCTGCTGTGGCGATACCAACTGCTCCCCCGGAAAGTCACACTCCTGTGCCGTTTCCAGCGCCATTCATTCCCGGAACGCTCCACCTCCTCATGCTCCCGGCGAAGGATGTCCGCAATCTGTACTGCATTGGCACGCTCCTTCTGTTCCTCTGTAAAGTAAATAAAATCTCCCAATCGTACCTCCTCTCATCATTTCTACCACTCCTCCAGTGATCACTGTGTCTGTACCATGTTCTCATGGTCATCCACGGCATGTCCCTGTGCAATCTTCTTCTGCCGGATTTTTCGTGCCAGCTTTCTGTCAATCCCCTGCCTGCGTCCTCCACTCTTTCTTCCAGCCACATTCTCTTCGATGATATGTTCCAGATGCCGCATGAGCCTTGTTGCCATTAAGAACAGATCGGGGTGTGGCATATCATTCCAGTGTTCTAAAAAATACGCTGCATAAATATTTCCCTGCTCTGCGGATTTTAAAAAATAATCGTATGCCAGTTCCTTGTCCTGCTGGACATCCTTTCCGATCAGATACACTTTCCCAAGGGCATATTGTGCATACTGGTTTCCGGTGTCTGCCGCCATCTTCAGATAATGCAGTGCCAGTTCCGTGTTCTTTGGCAGTTCTTCTCCGGCAAGATAAAGTTTCCCTAACCTGTATGCTGCAAATTGATTTTTCTGTTTCGCAGCCAGTGTCAGATACTGTATGGCTGCCGGAATGTTTTTAGTGTCCTCTTCCAGATATATTTTCCCAAGCTGATACTGTGCATAGCTGTTTCTGGCATCTGCGGCACGTTTCAGGTGGAACACTGCTTTTTCCATGTCCTCTGCTACCAGTGTGCCTTCCCTGTACAACCGTCCGATTGCATAATCCGCAAACGGATTTTCCTGTGCGGCTGATTCTTCCAGCCACTTTACCGCTTTTGCAATCTTTGCGTAATCCGGTGCTGTCCCAGACTCCCCGCTTAACTTTTGGCTCTC
>ENA-OPDC01000610-OPDC01000610.1-human-gut-metagenome-genome-assembly--contig:-NODE-610-length-14588-cov-1.900296_pt1 | contig 14588 bp, 12 predicted proteins | sample MGYA00241620_ERZ501503 | MGnify/ENA primary metagenome ERZ501503 (study PRJEB25962, sample SAMEA2042659) | human gut metagenome | biome: human gut; feature: human-associated habitat; material: faeces...
GCCAGCAGACGGAACGGCTGGGCCAGCGGCCAGCTCGGGAAGGTGTTGGTGGAGAAGCGGGAGTGGACGATGGCGATGGTGGCCTTCATGCGCTCGTCGTTCAGATCCTCGAAGAAGTGGGTGAGCTGCATGGTGGTGAGCATGCCCTTGTACGTGATGGTACGGGCGGACAGGGATGCGAAGTAGACGCCCACCTCATGCTCGACGCGCTTGCGGATGCGGAAGGGCTTGCGATCCAAGTCCACGCCGGCCAGAGCACCGTCCGGAGAGGCGACCACGAGAGTCTTGAATCCTGGCATGGCGGCAAGGGCCTGCAGGCCAAGGCCGTCCGGGTTGGTGGGCACCACGCGCCATGCGAGGACTTCGAGTCCCTCCTCGCGCACGATCTTGGCAATGGCCTGTTCCTGCTGACCGGAGGTTTCGATGTCGCGGTCAAGGAAGGCGATGCCTGCTGCATAGTGACCGGCTTCCGGCAGTTCGGCGGGCACGGTGGCACGCATGAACTCATCCGGCATGCTCATCAGAATGCCGGCGCCGTCACCTGTGTTCTCCTCGGCACCCACGGCACCACGGTGATCAAGGTTGACCAGCACCTCAATGGCGTCGGTGACGATCTTGCGCTCAGGACGCTTGTTCAAAGTGGTGACCATACCCACACCACAGGCGTCATGCTCGTTGGCGGGATCATACATACCGTCCGGAGCGTGGACCGTGAGATCGAGCGGGGCTTTGAATGTCACCGAAATCACCTCAATTGGTTGTGGGCACGTAAGAAAATCATGCCTCTTCGTTCATTGCTGTTGACACAGTACCGTTGCTCCATGTCATTTACGTTTCATGTGTCCATATACCGAGTCGCCATAAAAGTCAATAGTGATTCTCAAGCAATTTTTTTATGGCCAGTTATGGGGGTATTTCGAACTTTTTCGCTCGAAATGTCTATTTGACCACACGAAAATACGATACGGAAACGTCCGTATCGTGAAATGCTGCGTTGGGTGATGTTACGGATTGGCGGCTGTGGACCACCCTCAGTCATGCTTCGCATGACAGCTCCCGCCAGCGGGGAGCATGAGAACTGTGCATGTCTGACACCATAGCGATCGGCGCGCTCCGCGAACTCACCGAACATGGCATCCACGCGCCCGACGACGTACGGCTCATGGGATTCGACGGTATCCCCTTCTCCGCCTGCACCAACCCACCCATCAGCACTGTGGCGATGGACGTCCCCGCAATGGCGCGTACGGTTATCGATCGCATGGTGGCGCCGATCGAGTCGACCCTACGGCATGAGCGGCCCGATGACATCACCCATGACCATATCCAGTTCCAGGTGATGCCACGCACGTCGACTCTGGCCGCCTGATACCGGCCGGCACCCTTATGAGTGCCGGCCTTCATCCTTGAAAATATGGAGGCTATGCCACGTACAGCGCGGCGGGATACGTAAGATACGAAATCTCATCGAGCTGATCGACCGTCACATATCCGGCTGGCGCGTTGAGCACGTCCGGAATGCGGTTGACGATTGTGGCGCACGTATGTTCGACGGTCGCCGGCTTGACCACGTGGAACTCCACGTCCGGTTCACCCTCGATCTTCCAATCGCACATATCGCCATCATCCGGCCCGTACACCTTGCCGATACAGGCAGTTTCCAACGTGATGCCCTGATTAGTTTCGGTGGTTACCACGGCGGACATGCCGATGCATTTGCCGACCGGAATCATCTCGCCCATCGTTTCGGAATACACGTCGACATCGCTGAAATACGGCACACTGGCCTGGGTCTGCGATGCGATGGTAAGCCCAAGCTTCTGGGCCAGCGCTTCATTGGAATTCCATACATACGAGGGCACCACGGTTTCGGGATGCGCAAGCTCGGCCTCGAACTCCTCGGCGGTCAGACCGCAACCGTGCGCTTTGGCCAAAGCCAGGCCGTATTCCTCGACGTTGTAGCTCACCGCACCGGTGATCTTCTTGATGCTGTGGCATCCGGCGGCGACGGTGGAGACCATGTTCACCCAGTAGATGTCCTGCATGCCGGAGCCGACCATGGTGGCACCGGCTTCCTTGGCGATGATGTCGAGACGGTTCGTGGTGGCCGGATCGGTGGTCCACGGGTAGATGCATTCCTCGCAGGTGGTGATCACGCTGATGCCGCGGGCCAAGCACTGCTCGCACATGGTGGCGATTTCGTTCTCGAAGCTGAATAGCGTGACTACCGCAATATCCGCGTCGCACTCGTTGAGTACAGCCTCGGCATCGGCGCGAATCGGCACATTGATGGGGCCGATGCCTGCAAACACACCGGCATCCATGCCCACGACTTCCGGATTCACGTCGATGGCACCGACGATTTGAATGCCTTTCTCGTGCATATAGCGAATCGTGTACTTCGCCATTTTGCCGCAGCCGTATTGAATGGCTTTGATTGGTTGCATACCGCATACTCCTTTGCAACAGTGCATATTGGCCATTGGAGAAGTCTCACCGTCGAGACCAAGCCAATAGTCTTTACTCTACCGACATCAGGTTGGGCATTCACTGATATCGGCGGCACTGGAGTGTCGGGGAGAGTCGGTGTAGCGGTACCACTACCGAGCAGAAGGGCTGGGGCCAGTACGAGACCTCCCGCCGAATCACGGCATCTCGCTGATTTTCTGCCCGCCGGGCAGGGGCCCATGCCCATCGGCGTATGCGCCGCTGATCTGGCCGAATCCAACGACCCGAGAGAACGACGCGCAGGGCTCGAAACCCTTACAGAACTCATCACGGCATACAACAAGGAAATGAGCAATGATTTCCCGCATTGCAATCCCCAGCGGCGCTCATCCGTGGAATATCGTATACATGGTGGCCGAGCGCATTACCAAATCATGACTGCTCACCGGCGGTCTCATGGTGCAGTTGCACGCCATCATGGGCGGTCTCGACGTGCGTCCCACTACCGACGCGGATCTGCTTGGCGCGTTGATTCTTAAGAGCGCCGCATACCAAGCAGACCATGCCGGATATGGAGATAGACATCTGTACGATGCCGCAATGCTCGCATCCCTCATCACCGACCCTGATGCCGAAACTCGGCGACTACATAGCCACACGGATCGCAGACGTATCAAGCTCCCGTACGACATGCTCACCGATGAATCACCTTACTGGAACAACCTTGACGAACAACATCGCAGAACAGGACTCGATGCCATAGAGACACTGGCCGATTGGTAGCCGCTCTACCGAACCCGGCTGTGGCGGATACCAGTCAGACCAATCCCGCCTACAACCTACTTCCGGTTACGTAGGGCGTGGAGCATGGCGACGAACACGATAACAATGACCACGGCCATGATCGCACAGATGAGTTTGCCGGGGATGCGTTCGTCGCGGGCCTATTGCATCGCGGCGTCTGCCGCTGAGATAGTGCCCGAGGTCTGGGGCTGAGTCTTCAGAGTTGCCGATTGTTCAAAAGTCATACTCTAACGATAATGCTGCGGAAAGCGGTTACCATAAAGCGTGCTCACAGTCGCCCGTCATGCGGACTTTTTGAAAACTGTTGATAAATAGCCATTTTCCGCAAAAGCCCTTGCAAAACACTATGATTTAGAATATCTATTAGTATGACGTAAACCATATTACAAACTACTTAAGGTAAGCGCTTACAGTTCGGCATGAGAGACTCCTCATCACGATATGGATGCGCTACAGGCACTATCGCTTGATACGCACGTCCCCATCGACTACGCGATTTCACCGTCGCCGTACGCGCGTTCGGAAGCTCGCAGACACGGCTTGCCTTGCACCACCTCGACCTGCGAGGGCGGCGCGTCATCGCCGGCGCGCTTGGCCTGGATCTGTTCGAACAGCATTCGGAAGGACCGCTCCCCCATGTCCAGGAAGTTCTGGGTGTAACTGGTCAGCGCCGGATTCCACATGGCACCGAAGTTGCGGTCGTCAAAGCCTACGACGCTCACGTCAGCAGGCACGCGGCGACCAACCTCCCTTAGACCCCGGATCACAGCGATGGCGGTCTCGTCGTTGCCGGCGAAAATCGCAGTCACATCACCACGACGGCCCAAGGTGCGTCCAGCCTTGACCGACTCCTCCAAATCATCGTCGGGCACGATGATTGGGTCAGGTGCCGTGACGCCGCGCTCCTTGAGCGCGTCACGCCACCCATTGGTGCGGGTGTTATCGGTCGGACCTTCCGGACGCCCCACATGGAACACGGTGCGATGGCCGAGATCCAGCAGATGCATGGTCATCCAACGGCCGCCATCCCTTTCGGCGTTGATGACCTGGTATTCACCGTCGCCGAAGCTGCCACCCACCACGACCATCGGCATATCTTTGGGAATGTATTCCAGTGCGGCGATGCCGGCCCGGTCGTACTCGTAGACGATCACGCCCGCCGGCCTGATCGACAAACCCATGCGCACGCGAGCCTTGACGGAGTCCATGTCGGACTCGTCCAAAGAAACAATATTGAGCAGGAACCGACGTTTACGGGCGGCGGCCTCCACCCCATGGTTCGTTTCGGACGTGGAGAAGGCGGAAGGATTGGCCGCGAACACCACCACGGAGTCCATCTCCCGGTTCGACAGAGCGCGCGCCACAATGCTCGGCTCGTAGCCCAGCTCCTTGATGGCCTTGGCGATGCGTTCACGCTTGTCTTCGGTGACGTTGACGGTGCCGTTGAGATACCGGGAGACGGTCGGTGCCGAGACTCCGGCCAGTTTGGCCACGTCCTTGATCACCGGCCGGGTGCGGCCCGCACTTCTCGCCATCCTTGTCTCCCCTGTTGTTGTCAGTTGTTGTTATTGCGTACGTCAAGGAGAACCGGCATCACCATGGCAGTCATCCAGTCACACCCATATCCGTTCAGCCGCGCTCCGACTTCGGTTCTCCGTTTTTCGCCGCGATTCATTGTAGTTCATGACGGGGAACCTATACCCAAATCGATAACTTCGTGAAAACCGTACGCTGAGTTGCGGTGAGTGTACGGTTTCCGCGAAATCATCCCTTATTTCGTGAAGAACGTACACTGAATCGTCGTCAACGTACGGTTTTCACGAAATGGGGCCTCATCTCGTGAAGAACGTACACTGAGTCATTCTGAGCGTACGGTTTTCACGAAATGGCAGCTGATTTCGTGAAGAACGTACGCTGAAGATGCCCCCGGTGTCACTGATGACTGTTTTCGGTATGGAAGGCGGCGCAGCAAGGTGTCCTAGGCTAATATCGCCTCCGACAAGACCGTCGGCAAAGCCGTCGACGTCGATTCAAGTTATCCACAGCAACAATTCGCGTGACATAGTATCCACATTTGCCGGTTGAGCTTGTGCAACGATCAAAATCACCCTTAGCGTCGAGATATGAAAGAACACAAGGAAGTTTCTGCACTGCTGCAGCAGGCGAAGCAGGAGCGTCGCTGCTGCTATGGCACCAGTGATGCGCAACGGCGCGCCCTGAAACGTCGCCTGCATGCCGGGGAGCTGGTGTCACCGTATAAGAACCTGTACGCCGACCGAACACTTTGGAACACCATGACCAGAGAGCAACAGTCATTGCAGGTCATACGTGCGTTGTCCGCAATCCACCCTCAGTGGGTATTTGCGGGGTTGAGTGCGGCGTGCGTATACGGACTGCAGCACAACTATTCCCTGCACGACGGCACAGTGCACATCGCCTCGAAGTCCGGCATCGGCGGCGGAGACGAGGCGCGTCTCAACCGCATCTATATCAATCGGATTCCGACGCGGAAGCATAACGGCATTCTCTTGACGACTCCGGCGCGAACGCTGCTCGACTGCGCGGCATTCCCATTCCCACAGGCGCTGCCCATATACGATTCGGCTCTGAGAAAGTCCCTGACGACCATCGAAGAGGTGCAGTCGCTGATGATTCAAAGCGTCTGCGACGAGGTCTCCGTGACCAAGCTGCTGAAGTACGCGGATCCCCTGAGCGAAAACGGCGGCGAATCATTGATGCGTGGCCAGATCACCGAATTGTCTTTCGGCATCCCCCTGCTGCAGGTGCAGTTCATGAATCCCGACAATCCCGCAATGTCATATCGCGTCGATTTCTGTTGGAAGCTCGCAGACGGCCGCATCATCGTGGCAGAATACGACGGCATGGCCAAATACGCCGACATCAGCAACAAGAATCGCGCAAGCCTCCAGGCGAAAATGGAGTACGACCGCAGACGTGATCGGCATCTCCGGGAACAGGGCGTCACCGAAATCGTCCATGTGTTCTATGAGGATCTGCTACGCCCCATCAATCTTGAGACCAAGCTGCTCAAGGCCGGTGTGCCCAAAATCCGGTGAAGATAGGCCCCATTTCGTGAAAACCGTACGCTCAGAACAAGGCCGTCAGAAGGTCGACTAGACAACCTCTTAACTACCGAATGGTATCTAAAGAACGGCGATATTCCGCCAGAAACGCCGAGAGCGGAATAGTCCCCTTGCGTTTGTCATCGGACTGCGTTATTCTGAAACCGGTTTCAGAAAGAAGCCGATAAACAAAACTCAAAGCCCCAAGGTTTTGACCAACGAAAGGAAACATGATGTCTCTCAAGGATTCCATGATTCGCGGTCTGGCTGTGTACGGCCTGAGCTCCATGAGCCAGTGCGGTCGCGCCAACAGCAGCACGCTCGTCGACCTGATCAACGAAGCCAACAAGAACGCTCGCTGAGCCATCGGCTCCGGTCCGGCAATCCAATCAGATTAGCCACGGACCCCATAACAACAAAGCTTAAACAACAATCGCAAAGCCGCTCACGGCGATGCGCAAACGAAAGGTAATGATTATGTCTCTCAAGGATTCCATGATTCGCGGTCTCGCCCTCTCCGGTATGGATGCCATCGCCCGCGCCGGCTACGCCGACTCCAAGATGTTCGCCGACATCATCAACGCCGCCAACAAGGACGCTCGCTGAATCTAGCGAACAATCCCGTTCATGAGATTGCATGACACATACGAAGGCAATCCCCCTCAGGCCGCAATCGGCCGGCACACCACAATAATTGAATAACGCAATAATTCAACACAGTAAAACTGAACAATAACCGGGACAACGGGGTCCATATATTCTTTCTTTTCCCATCGTGCGTACGCCGCGCCAGCACAGGTTCACATACGATGCACACGGCCGCCAATACACGATGCGTCATCATCAACGCCCTCACCGCATCATGAGATACTCCCCCGTCCGTTGTCCACACTGTTGCCTCTACAATGCCTGTGATGCACGCCGAACGGCATCCTGCACAGTGACTGAAGAACGAAACACCAAGGGACGGAAATGGATAACGAACTCTTCGAAAAGGCGCCGATTCCGAAGGCGTATTTCTCGCTGGCGATGCCCGTGGTGCTCAGCATGCTGGTCACCTTGGTGTACAACATGGTCGACACCTATTTCATCGCGCATACGGGAAACACCGATATGGTAGCGGGCGTCTCCCTCACCGCGCCAGTGTTCACCGTGATGATCGCCCTCGGCGACATCTTCGGCCTCGGCGGCAGTTCGGTCATCTCGCGCTTGTTCGGCCAACACCGGTTCGCCGACGGCAAGCGACTCAGCGCGTTCTGCTTCTATGCCGCCATCGCCACCGGCCTGCTGATTCTGGTGCTGGGCCTGGCATTCCGCGACCCGATGCTCGCGCTGCTCGGCGCCACTGACGACACTTGGCAGTATGCCTCCGACTTCTACACACTGATTATCGTCGGCTCGCCGTTCATCATCGTGTCGATGACGCCGTCCAACCTGCTGCGCACCGAAGGCCACGCAGTGCAGTCCATGATCGGTTCGGTGGCCGGCACGGCGGTCAACATCGTGCTCAATCCCCTGTTCATCCACGGGTTCGGCTGGGATGCTGCGGGTTCGGCCGGTGCCACCGTGATCGCCAACATCTGCACCGACGCCTATTTCGTCTGGTTCACGCTGCGTCACAGCAGCAACCTGTCCATCGACCCGCGGACCGTCATCGACCGCGCGCGCCGGCGTCTGGCGGTCACGGCCCGGGAGGTCGGGAGCATCCTCGCCATCGGCATCCCCTCGGCGATCACGAACCTCACGCAGAGCGTCGGCATCGTCATGATCAACCTGTTCCTGCTCCCCTACGGTACCGACGCGGTGGCCGCGATGGGCATCGCGCTGAAAGTCATCATGATCGCGGTGCTGGTTTTCGTGGGATTCGCGTTCGGCGCACAGCCGCTGATCGGCTACAACTACGGCGCCCGCAATATGCCTCGACTGCGCGGCATTCTGCGTTTTTCCTACCTGTTCCTGTCCCTGTTCGCCCTGGTGATGACCGTGGTGCTCAGCCTGTCCGACCGTCTGCTGATGGGATTCTTCATCGAGGACGCCACCATCATCACGCTGGGCGCCGGCATGCTGCGGGTTCAGCTGCTGAGCCTGGTGTGCGTAGCCGTCGTGATGGTCACGACCTGCACCTTCCAGTCCGCGGGCAAGGCGGTCGGCGCCTTTGTGCTGTCGATCAGCAGGCAGGGTGTGATGCTGGCGATTACCCTGTTCGTCGGCTCCCGGCTGGCCGGCTATCAGGGTGTGATCGCCGCGCAGGCCATCGCCGATCTGCTGACCGCGATTGTGGCGGTCATCCTGTTCGTCGTGATGTTGCCTGAGCTGCGCAGTCGGAAAGCTCGCTGATAGAGCAACACGAGGTTCAGCAGACACGCATTCGGAGAGCCAATACGCTGCGTAATATTGCGCGCGATATTGCGCAATGGGAGGCGGTGCCGTTTTGTTGGACTCATCGTTGATTCCATCACCACCAATCATGTCACAAGACCGAGCTCGCGTCGACGATCCATGATACCAGTTCCACGATGCCGGTGTCGCTGTCTTTGCGATACACGGCGGTCAGTTCGCCGCAGCTCACGGTTTCCAGTGTGGCGCGCACGTCTTCCTTTCCGGTACTCGCTCCCGCTGCGGGAGCTGTCTCGCATAGCGAGACTGAGGGTGGGTCTCAGCGCTGCCCATTACCATGTTTGGTAGGGCGAAGCCCGCCAGCCCCCGCCAGCGGGAGCCTGCTCACAGTTGTAGGGTTCGTACGATTTGTTCGGTGGTGCGGGTCACGTTGGCGGCCGCATCGGCCAGCAGCTCACTAAGGCTGGCGGCTCCGGGCGCGATGCCGAATACCGCGTCGATGCCGACCTCATGCAGCTCATCGATGCCGGTGCCAATATGCCCGGCTACTGCGATGACCGGCTTGCCGTGGCGCTTGGCGGTTTCGGCCACGCCGGCCGGGGTTTTGCCGAACTTGGTCTGGAAGTCGATGGAGCCTTCGCCGGTGAACACCACGTCAGCCCATTGCGCGGCCGCATCAAGTCCGGATTGTTCGATGACGATGGCGATGCCCGGGCGGAATTCGGCGTTTAGGAAGCCCTTCAGCGCTGCACCGATGCCACCGGCCGCGCCGGCACCCGGCACGTCGTTCACGGCAACGCCGAGCTGGCTGTCGATTACCTGCGCAAAATGCGCGAGGGCGGCGTCCAATGTGGCGACATCATCTTTGGACGCACCTTTCTGCGGGCCGAACACGGCGCTGGCGCCGGTGGGGCCGGTCAGCGGGTTGGTCACGTCGCAGGCGGCGGTGATGGCGACGTTCTTGAGAGCCGGGTCCATCGTGCTGATATCGATGGTGGTCAGATTGGCGAGGGCCGCTCCCCCGTGTGCCAAGTCGTTACCGTTCTTGTCCAGAAGACGAACGCCGAGGGCCTGCAGAAGTCCGGCACCGGCGTCGTTGGTGGCGCTGCCGCCGAGCCCGACGATGATGCGCTTGGCTCCGGAACGGACGGCGGCGAGCATGAGTTCGCCGGTGCCGTAGGAGGAGGCGATCAACGGGTTGCGTTCTTTGGCTTCAAGCAGTGCCAGTCCGCTGGCTTCGGCTGTCTCGACCACGGCGGTCGTGCCGTCGGCGAGCAGACCGAAGTGGCCTTCGACAGGCCGGCCGAGCGGGTCGTGGACCGGCACGGCGCGCATCGATCCGCCGGTGGCGTCGACAAGCGCGCGTGCGGTGCCTTCACCGCCGTCGGCCATGGGAAGGCAACGGACCTCGGCATCGTGGTCGGCATTCTCAATCCCCTGAGCCATCGCCCGGGCCGCCTCCATGGCGGTCAGGCTCTCTTTGAAGGAGTCAGGGGCGCATAAGTATCGCGTCATGCTTCGAGCATACCGCACGACACGACGAAACGGTAAACGTTTTCCGTAATTCGCGTGATTATTTTTTTGTTCAGAATTCAGGCTTTCCAATCCACAATGCTACTATTGCAAGCAAAAATGCGATATCATTGCGGTAAACGTTTAGACACGTTTTCCGTTTCAGGGAAGAAAAGGATCGATTCGATCGTGGCTGTACAGAACGATAAGGCGCAATCGCCAGCGACATTGATGGATGTCGCCAAAGAAGCCCAAGTCTCCATCGCCACCGCATCCCGCGTGCTCAACGGCAGCACCCGCAAGGTACGCAACCAATCGTATGTCAAGGTGATGGAAGCAGCCACCAAGCTCAACTATCGTCCCAACGCCTATGCTCAGGCAGTGGCCAAAGGCACCGCACCGAACATCGTGCTGCTGGTCTCCGATATCTCCGACCCCTACTTCGCATCCGTGTCGCAAGGCGTGGTCAAGGCGGCGGCCGAACGCGGCATTTCCGTGACCATCGGCGTGGCAGCCACCCCGCACGAAGAGTTGGAGGCGGTGCGTAAGTCCGTATCCACCAGGCCGCGCGGCATCATCATCTCCGAAAGTGAATACACCGACGCGCCGGAACGCCAGGCGTTGCAGACGGAACTCACCCAGTACGAAGCATCCGGCGGACGTGCCGTGTTCGTGCTCAACCGCAACCTGCCCTTCCCGGCCGTGGACGTGGCGAACGATGTCGGCGCGCGCGCCATCGCAAAGCTGATCGTCGATTCCGGGTATACGCGCCCTGCGATTCTCAAGGGCGATGCCGCACATCGCTCCTCCAAAGAACGACTGGCCGGTGTGATGGAAGTGCTGGACGAGGCAGGCATCACCGTGGATCCGAAAGCCGTGGCGAATGGTAAGTTCAGCCGTACCGACGGCTATGCGGCCGTCATGCAAATGGCCCGATCCGGACTGCTGAAGCCGGGCGAAGGCGCACTGTACGACGGCAAAGGCATCGATTCAATCATCGCGCTCAACGACGTGATGGCCATCGGTGCGATGACCGCGTTGCGCGCCAACGGCATCGAGCCGGGTCGGGAAATCGGCGTCACCGGTTTCGGCGACATCCCCTACTCCGCCGACGTGTTTCCGCCACTGACCACCGTGCATCTGCCGCTGGCCGAAATGGGCCAGGCCGCCGTGGACAGCATCCTGTCCAACCGCGATGACGGGGAGGCCACCGGCGGCACTGCCAACCGCCTGATCTACGTGCAAAGCGCCCCGGACGTAGTCCTACGCGGTTCCCTCCCCCGCCGGTAAAACAAAAATAGCTCCCTCTGACGGTGTAACCACAACTAGCGAACAGGTAATGGCGACTGCCGCGCACCATACCACCGACTCATACACCGACGAAATCGAAGAACTGTTCGATTACCGAGTCATTGAGCAACCGGCCACGACGAGTGGGCACCACTCGATGATTATCGGATACGGTAATCAGGCCTTCGCTGACCATTGGGGCGAGTTGGTCAAGGGAAACATTACGGAGAGTCTGGGGCGTGCTGCTCATACCCGCATCGTTGATGGCGCGGTTGATGCGGTCGAGGTCAAGGCCCTCGTGCAGGCGCAGCCCGAGCATGATGAGCTCTTCGAGGTTTTCCTCGGGAGTGATCGTCTCGCTATCGGCCCACGGCACACGGTTCTCGTTGATGGCCGTGCCCCACAAACGCGGGTGCGCGATGTCCCAGCTGCGCAGACCGTGTGAGACAGAAACCACCCCCAGTCCGGCATCCGCCGGACAACCCCCGCCAGCGGGGGCATGAATTTCTTGGGAGTTGTTCCCATGCGCGTTGATCATACCTAGTTCGGCGTTGGCCTGTCCATCAGCTGAGGCAGAGGCAATGGCTTCGGACTTGCTCCCGCCAGCGGGGGCTGTCAGCGAAGCCGACTGGGGGTGGTCAGCCTCGGTCACCGCGTTGTAGTGGGAGTGGGCACCTGGCCCTAGACCGGCCCAATCAACGTTGCGCCAGTAGCCGAGGTTGTGCTGGCTTTCGTATCCGGGGCGAGCCCAGTTGGAGACCTCATACCATTCGAGGCCGGCGGCGGCGAACAGGTCGTCAGCGATCTCGTATTTAGCGGCCTCGTCATCGTCATTGGGCTTGGGCAGAGTGCCGGCCGCGATTTGACGGCCCATTTTCGTGGTGGGTTCCACGGTCAATGCGTAGGCGGAGATGTGGTTTACGCCAAGATCGATGGCGGTCATGACCGAGGTGCGCCAATCGTCAAGGCTCTCCCCCGGAGCGCCGTAAATCAGATCCACGCTGGAGCGCAGCCCAGCCTTGTTCGCCGCATTGACGCCTACGGCCACGTTGGCCGGCGTATGCGTGCGGTCGAGGGTTTTGAGCACGTGCGGCACGGCAGATTGCATGCCGAAGGAAACACGGGTGAAGCCGCCGGCAGCGAGCTCATTGATGTAATACTCGTTGACCGTGTCCGGATTGGCTTCGGTAGTGATTTCCGCGTCGGGCGCGATGCTCCAGATCTTGCGGACGGCATCGAGCATGGCGACCAGATCGCGGGCGGCGAGAATTGTGGGGGTGCCGCCGCCGAAGAACACGGTGGAGACCGGTGGCTCCGCGATGCCGTGATCGAGCTGCCACTGCTTGGTCAATTTCATTTCCCGAATGACCATATTGGCATAGTTGCCGCGCGAGGCCCCCGCACCAAGATCCGTGGCCGTGTAGGTGTTGAAGTCGCAGTAACCGCAGCGCCGCAAGCAGAACGGGACGTGGATGTAGACCTCGAACACTAGCCCTCGGTCTTCTGAGCGGCACGAATCTTGTCTTTGGTGTCGCGGTCGTTGGAGTCCTCGCCGGTGGACAGGGCTGCGATGAACGCCTCCTGCGGCACCTCCACATGGCCGAGCATCTTCATGCGCTTCTTGCCAGCCTTCTGCTTTTCGAGCAACTTGCGCTTACGGGTGATGTCGCCGCCGTAGCACTTGGCCAAAACGTTCTTGCGCAGCGCCTTCACGTTCTCGCGGGCGATGATGTTCGCACCGATGGCCGCCTGAATGGAAACTTCGTACATCTGACGGGGAATCAGCGTGCGAAGCCGCTGCACGAGCTCTCGGCCGCGGAACACGGCGTTCGAACGATGCATGATCGCTGAGAGCGGATCCACCTTGTCGCCGTTGATGAGGATATCAACACGCACCACGTCGGCCGCACGATATTCCTTGAACTCATAGTCCATCGAAGCGTAGCCGCGGGTGAGAGACTTCATGCGGTCAAAAAAGTCCAGCACGATTTCCGCGAGCGGCAGGTCATAAGTGAGGTGCACCTGACGGCCGTGATAGGCGAGATTGGTCTGAACACCGCGCTTATCCTGACAGAGCTTCATGACGGCGCCGACATATTCATTCGGCACAAAAATCGTCACCGTATCGATCGGCTCACGAATCTCATCGATCTTGTCGACCGGCGGGAGCTTCGAGGGGTTTTCCACCTGCACGACTTCGCCGTCGGTCATCAGCACCTCATAAACGACGGACGGAGCCGTCGTGATGAGATCCATGTTGTACTCGCGCTCCAGCCGCTCCTGCACGATGTCCATGTGCAGGAGACCAAGGAAGCCCGCGCGGAAGCCGAAGCCGAGCGCCTGGGAGCTTTCGGGCTCAAAACGCAGCGCCGCATCGTTAAGCTGAAGCTTCGTGAGGGCGTCGCGCAGCGCGTCGTACTGATTTGATTCCACCGGAAAGAGGCCGGCAAACACCTGCGGCTTCACCGCCTTGAAACCCGGGAGCGGTTCCTCGGCCGGTTTCTGCGCAAGCGTTACGGTGTCGCCCACGCGAGCGTCCTTCAATTCCTTGATGCCCGCGATGATGAAACCCACCTCGCCTGCGGAAAGCGATTCGCGCATCTTGCTCTTCGGCGTAAAGACACCGATCTGCTCGACCAAATGCGTGGCATTGGTCGCCATCAGCGTGATCTTGTCCTTGGGACGCACCGTACCGTTGACGACGCGCACCAGCATCACTACGCCCACGTAGTTGTCAAACCATGAGTCGATAATGAGCGCCTGGAGCGGCGCCTGCGGATCACCCTTGGGCGGCGGCACATCGCGCACGACGCGCTCGAGAATGTCGTCAACGCCCATGCCGGTTTTGGCCGAACAAGGAATCGCATCGGTCGCATCAATACCTCTGCGGCTGCTGTCGGATCCGCGCTCGGCAGATCCATTTTGTTGAGCACAGGGATCACGGAGACACCGAGATCGATAGCGGTGTAGCAGTTAGCGACCGTCTGCGCCTCTACGCCCTGCGTAGCGTCAACCACGAGGAGCGCCCCTTCGCAGGCCGAGAGCGAACGACTCACTTCATAAGAAAAGTCGACATGCCCCGGGGTATCGATCAGGTTAAGCTCATAAATCTGA
>ENA-OPDC01000631-OPDC01000631.1-human-gut-metagenome-genome-assembly--contig:-NODE-631-length-14221-cov-2.739376_pt1 | contig 14221 bp, 9 predicted proteins | sample MGYA00241620_ERZ501503 | MGnify/ENA primary metagenome ERZ501503 (study PRJEB25962, sample SAMEA2042659) | human gut metagenome | biome: human gut; feature: human-associated habitat; material: faeces...
CCCGCCATATCCCTGTACTTGTGGGCGAGTGGTGCGTGGAGAACCGGTGGGCCCTGCACAGCCGAAACCGGGCGGACGCATACCGCCAAGTATCGCGATTGCAACGCGCGGCATGGGATGCGTCGGCGGGGCAGGTCTATTGGAGCTACCAGCTTGCGCGTTCCGCGAAACCAGGCAGCGGCGAAGGAAAACCGCCGCGGGACCCTCGCAACGGCGGCAATCTCGAAGCATGGGATCTGACTCGCGTATGGCGTCATGGATGGATTCGGACGGATGTCCCTCATGATGACGTGATATAGGCAGTCAATCAACGGCAATCGACGCAAGGTGCATTAGACTCGGAACCATGGCAGAGGAAGAGACTTCGAAACGTACCCGCAAATCGCCACAAGAGCGTCGTGCGGAAGTGCTGGATGCGGCGGTGCAGCTCATCAGCGAACGCGGATTCAACGGCATCTCCATCCAGGACGTGGCCGATCGGGTCGGCATTTCCAAACAAGGCGTGCTGCGATACGTCGAAAACAAAGACAAGATGCTGGCGCTGGTATATGACGAATACTACGGGCAGACCGGCACGCCGGAGGACTTCTTCTCATCGGGCATGCCGGGCAGCGACCCATCCGCGCCGCATTTCCCCGCATACCTGCGCTACTTGGTGAAACACAACTCGCGCCGCCGCATGATGGTGCAGCTGTTCGCCGTGCTGTCGGCCGAATCCCTGAACCCGGACCATTCGCTGCATGATGAATTCATGGAACGAATGGACAACATCTGGGCACATTATTCCCGTTATCCATGGTTGGTTCCGCCGCAACTCGGCTCATGGGAGGAAAGTATGCGGCCGGCGGTGCGCAAGGCCATGGAAATCATGGATGGCATCCAGCTGTGGTGGCTGCGCGAACCGGAAGTCGACCTATGCGCAGAATGGGCTGAAATGGAAAACCTGCTGTTCCCCGAGCCCCTGTGGGACGCCTACCGCTGATTCGGATTTATTGATTTGGTCGTGTCCGTTCCGCCGGTTGGTTGCGATTGCGTGATTCTGATGATTGTCTATCTGCTTTCTTTTTTCGACCTGCGGTTTTTGGACTTGCGGTTTGGTTTGCGGTTTGCGGTTTGGTTTGCGTGAAGCACCCTTTTGCTCACGGATTGCGATTTGCGATTTGATTGGTGGTTTGTGGCTTGCACGAGTCCAATCGCAAGCCACCCTTTTGCTCACGGATTGCGGAAACGTGCGTTTTTGCGCATACGTGCGCTGAATTATCTGATTTTAGAAATAGGAAACGTTGGAATTCCGCCATTTGCGATTTTGCATAATGGCATATGATTACCCCTTTTCGCTCACATACGTATATTGACGGCTTGATTTACTTTGCGTGAGCGAAAGGGGGTATTGAATAGTGCGATTACGCAATGTGGTTACGCAACGCAATCGCACTATCGCATACAACTACGCCACAGTGAACGTGGTGCGCTTCAAATCGCGACGACGGCTCGAATGGCCAATCAACACCTCGAACTCGCCCGGCTCGACGATACGGTTGGCATCCGAATCGACGATGGTGCACTCCGAAACCGGAATATCGAACGCAACGGTCTTGGTCTCACCCGGCTCAAGCTCCACGCGCTGGAACGCTTTGAGCTCGCGGTCCGTCCAACTGTAGGACGTCACGATATCGCCGATATACAACTGCACTACTTCGGTGCCCTTGCGCTCGCCGGTGTTGGTGAGCGCAACCTCGGCATGCACGGTATCGGTGGTGGCGAACGTGCCGGAAGCCGGAACGTTCGTGATTGTCGGTTCGCCGTATTCGAAGGTCGTGTAGCCGAGGCCCTCGCCGAACGCGAACGCCGGATCCTGCGTGAGATCGGCATAACGATTGCCGTGCTGGCCACGGATCTGGTTGTAATAGACCGGTAGCTGGCCCGCATGACGCGGGAAGGTGATCGGCAGACGTCCGCTCGGCTCGGTTTCGCCAAGAATGATTTCGGCGATGGCCTGGCCACCCTTCATACCCGGATTCGGCGCCCACATGAACGCGCTGACACCGTCGGCCGTGGATTCGTCCACGATCACGCCATTCGTGCCGATCACGCATGCCGGCATCACCTGCGGCTTGGAGCTCATCAGCACCACGACCAGCGGCTTGCCGGTCTCGCGGGCCACGTCGGCAAGCGCTTTGAGCATGGCGTTCTGCCCGCCGAGCAGTTCCAGTGTGGCGGTGGAGCAGGTCTCGCCGACCAACTGCACCACATCGCCCACGACGGCGACAACAAGGTCGGAACGGCGAGCGTTGTCCACCGCCTCATCCAGCAGTTGCTGGTCGAACTTGGCGGAGACGGCGAGCTTCGGACGAGGCTGGCCATCCGGATAGAACTCGCCTTCCGGATCGTCCACCAAATCGATGATGTTCGCGCCACGCGAATACGCAACCTCGCATCCTTCGGGCGCAAGCTGCTTGAACCCGTCAAGCACGGTGGTGATCATCTCACGCGGCTGGCCATCCGGCATCCAATTGACCTGACCGGAATTGCCGGCCCAATCGCCCAACTGCTCCTGCGCGTCATCGGCAAGCGGGCCCACCACGGCGATGCGTTTGCCCGCCGCAGCCGAGAACGGCAATGCGCCGTCATTCTTCAGCAACGCCACGGATTCGCGTGCGATTTGCAGGTTGAGCTCTTGATGGGCTTTGGAGCCGATAACCGTCTTGATGCGCTCTTGGTCCGGCAGACGCGGATCTTCGAACAGGCCCAGGCGGAACTTGAGTGCGAGGATGCGGGACACGGCTTCGTCGATCAGCGACTCATCCAGCAGGCCGGTCTTCACGGCCTCGATGGCACCTTCGTAGAACTTCGGCGTGGTCATGATCAGGTCGTTGCCGGCCTTGACCGCGTCCGCGGCGGCGTGCACGTAATCGGCCTTGACCTTCTGCTCCCACACGGAACGGCCGACGTTGTCCCAGTCGGTGATCAGCGTGCCCTGGTAGTGCCAGTCGCCGCGCAGCTTGTCGGACAGCAGCCACTTGTTGAAGGTGACCGGCACGCCGTCGATGGATTCGTATCCGAGCATGAACGTGCCGCAACCCTCCTTCGCCACGCGTTCGAACGGCGGCAGGAACCACGATTCCAGCTTGCGGTGGGACAGGTCCGCTTCGGAAGCGTCGCGGCCGCCCTGCGTTTCGGAATAGCCGGCGAAATGCTTGGCGCAGGCCAGAATCGCATCCTTGGCGAGCGGCTCGCCAGCTTTGGCGCCGCCCTGATAGCCCTTGACGATGGCGGAGGCCATCTCGCCGATAAGATACGGATCCTCGCCGAACGTCTCGTCCACACGGCCCCAACGGGTGTCGCGGGCGATGCACAGCACGGGGGAGAACGTCCAATGCACGCCGGTGGTGGAGACCTCTTCGGCGGTGGCACGGCCCGCGGCCTGAACCTTGGCCGTGTCGAAGCTTGTTGCCATGCCGAGCTGGGATGGGAAGATGGTGGAGCCTGGCCAGAAGGAATAGCCGTGGATGCAGTCGTCGCCGATGATCAGCGGAATGCCGAGGCGGGTCTTCGTGTTCACGGTCTCGACCGCGCGGGGCAGGTCCGCGGGGGAGGTGTGCAGAATCGAGCCGACGTGCTTGTTGACGATCAGGTCATCCAGATCGCCGCTGCGAGCATCAAGCTGCATCATCTGGCCGACCTTCTCTTCGAGGGTCATGCGTCCGAGCAAATCGGCGATGCGCTCTTCGGCAGGCAGGTTGGGATTCTTGTATGGCAGGTCGGTGGTGTTGGTCATGGATTGCTCACTTTCCTCGTTGAATCGGTGTCCTTTAATTACCACTTGGTATTTTACGATGATTCAGGTAATTTCACAAGTCGCCGCAGCGCATGTCGTATTTGGCGGACATTGCTCGTGTGGGCGGTTCTACAATGACTTCTTGGTTGCGGTATCGGCTCCATGCATGCATACGGGCCGGGAGTCACGGCAAGGTCCGGTCTTTCCGTAGGCGGTTTTCGGGTTCCGTAGGTGGTTGGGGCTGAATGCCTGCCGAAGGAATGGCCTGAATAAAGCCGTTCCTCATCCCCGATACCACCGGCGACCACCTACGGAACAGTGAAACCCTCTACGGAATCTCGCCATGACACATCGGTTACGGTTCACCGGGGTTCGAAAAGGAAGAAATAGCATGATACGACAGGCAACATCTGCGGATATCGCGGCGATCGCCGCGACCTACGAGGACCTGCTGACTTACGAGCAGGAGCATGGAGGCGATTCCCATTGGGAATTGGGCGTATACCCGACGATCGCTGTACCGAAGCGCGCCGTGCCCGCAGGGGGAGATGATCGTGCTGGAAGAGGATGGTGAGATCCGTGCCAGCATGATATTGAAATGCCCAGCCCGCGGAATACGACGACGTGGCATGGCAGTATCCCGGCGAAGGCGAGGATGTGCTTGTCGTGCATACGCTGTGCGTGCCGCCGCGGTTCGCGGGCCACAGGTATGGAAGCCGGATGGTGCAATACGCGAAGGAATATGCGGCCGGGCACGGCTGCGCGGTCGTCCGCCTCGACACCTATGCGCATAACGAGCCGGCGAAACGCCTGTGCCAACGGTGCGGATTCCGCATCGCAGGGTGGGGGCCGCATTGCTCCAAGGGCTCATGGAAGAGGAGCAGGTGTATCTGGAGTACAGGTTGCAATGAGCATCGGCGTCGTTGCCGTTTCAATAGGTGAGTGAAGGTCGGGCCTCCCATAGGGTGACCCGACCTATTGCCTTACGCGCGTCGGCGGGTCAGCATCAATCCGATGCCAAGCATGAAGCAGGCGACCATCATGCCTGCCGGAGCCAGCATGTCCGAGCCGGTGTTCGCAATGGTTTTGGTGGTGCTGGCAGTGGCATCGCTCCTTCCGCTGGATGAGCCGGGCTTAGCTGGGGCGCCCTCGCGCACCACGGAGGCGACGGCCTGCCCCGGCTCCACCTTGACCACGGAACCGTCTGCGGACAGCGTCACTTTGGCGCTGTAGGCGGCGGCGAGATTCAGCCGCTGATAGCCGTTCGAGCTTGCGTCCAACGGTTCGCCGGAATCAATCTCCGTGGCGGCCAGCACGGCCCTCCGTTGTTCGGCGTTCAACGTCGGGAACGCGGTGGTCAACAGATTCTCCGCGCCTTCCGGTACGACGGCGGCCTTGCCGGTGGCGGAGGTCGGCTTGAATCCATAGCTCATGCGTGCCTGATAGGCGGCCAATGCCGACGCGCGGTTGGTCACCGGCTGTGTACTGAAATCGTCGGTGAAATCGTTGGTGTATCCGCCGCTCGGCTTGGAGGAATCGGCGGAATTCGCGTTCAACGCGGTCACGCAATTCTGCACGGTCGTCGGATCATCCGCCGCGCGGGCAACGATATTGGCGCCCACGCAACGCTTCGCCATATACGCCTGCATTTCCTGATATGCCGGCATCAACTTGTCGTTGCGGAACTGTTCATCGGACCACCGCGTCGCAAGCCCGGCCTCTCCGATGATGCGCCCGCCCATCAGATCGAGCGGATAGTGCACGCCCACGATCAGACGATTGTTGGCCGCCTCCGATGCGCGCGTCATGATCTCCGGCGCGAGCTGGGGCAGCAGCGTGGCCAGGCCGATACCGCCGGAATAGGCGACGGTGGTGTGACCGGAAGGGAACGAACCAGTGGGGGCGAGCGTGTCATAGCCGGGGTTGTGCTGCGTGCCGGAATCGTCCGTCCACACCGGCAGATGGATGATATTCTCGGTCTTCGGCAGACCGGCAGCCACATAGCCGCCATTCGTGCGATCCGTGAACGGACGCGGATGGACATACTGCTTCTTCACGGCGGAATCGTTCACATACCGTGACAGCAACGCGTGCCGTTCCGTGCCGATGTCGCTTTCTCCGGGCCGTTTGACCAACAACGTTGTGGAAAGTGGCAGATCACCCTGCTTGATGCCCTCGCTCAGAAACCTCCCCAAAACCGGGCCAAGCGCATCGGAGTACGTGTTTTCGATCAGCGAATCACTGTCCTTCAATGCGCGCTGCTGCTGAGGATTGAGCGGATCGTCATCACTGGTCCGCCCCTCATTGGCCTTATGATTCACCGACACCGTGGCGTCGCTGTTTTCCTTGAGCACCTCTGCATTGACCACGCGTCCACGCAGCTCCGTGGAAGGCGCGGTGAGATCCGGCTGGTAATAATTGGTGAAATCGGTGAGCAATGCCGTGTAATCCGGCTGCTGCGTATCGGACGGATACGGTTCGGCGCATTGCGCCTGCACGGTGACGCCCAGCGCCATGACGGCCGCGGCCGCCGCCGCGCAACACAAGCAACGGTGTCCTTCTCATCAGTCTCTCTTTATACTGATGCGCCCCCTTCGTAATCGGCACGCTTTCATCTCATCATAGGCAGCATTGGCGCAATCGGGGGCGTGTCCGAATACGCGCATGCAATTTCGCGTAACTTTTCCTCCCTAGATATAGGCGAGGCAATACGATATGCGGATATCGCCGGCGGCCGTCAACGCCGACGACGCCAACACGACAAGGAGAACCGTGAGCATCCACGACGAACGACACAACCATCGGACAACACCGGCAGCCAGCTCCGCCGGCACCATGAGCGAAGGCAGACTCACTATCGTGGTGGTGGCGCTCTCCATCCTCACCTTCCTCGGCATCCTATCCGAAACGTCGCTCAACATCGCCTACTCCACGCTGATGGGGGAGTTCTCCATCTCCGCCGACGTGGTGCAATGGCTCACCACCGGCTATCTGCTGCTCCTGTCCATAGCCATCCCCACCTCACCGTTCATGGTGCGCACATTCCCCACCAAGGGGCTGTTCGTCACCGCCGTGGCGCTGTTCTCGGCAGGTACGGTGGTCGGCGCGCTCGCCGTGAACTTTCCGATGTTGCTCGCGGCGCGGCTCATCATGGCGTTGGGCACCGGCGTCTCGCTGCCATTGCTGACCAACATCATCCTCGAGAAAGCGCCGTTCAACCGACGCGGCATGATGCTTGGCCTGGTCAGTCTGGTGACCTGCGCGGCCCCGGCCATCGGCCCGGTGTTCGGCGGGCTCGTCATGGAATTCCTCAACTGGCATTGGATCTTCTACACGATGATCCCGTTCCTGCTCATCTCGCTCGTGCTGGGATGCGCTACCGTCCCCGACATCCGCCACGGCGGGAAGGGGCATCTGTCGGTGCCGTCGCTGGTATTGGTGGCGGCCGGTCTGGCCGGCATCATCGTGGCGGCGAGCTTCTTCGCGCAGTGGAACGGCGACTGGCGCTTCTGGACGGTGCTTGTCGGCGCGATCGGGGTGCTGGGCGTGTTCGCCGCCGTGCAGCTGAAGATGGAGCATCCGCTGGTCGAGGTGCGCACGTTCGCATTCCCCGGATTCACATTGGGCATGCTGATTCTGCTGATGTCGTCCGGTGGCGTGCTCGGTGTGAACTTCCTGCTGCCGATTCTATTGCAGCGCGGACTCGGCCACACCAGCATGATCGCCGCCCTGATTCTGCTGCCGGGAGCCGTGGTCGGCGCGATTTCCGCGCCGTTGATCGGAGGTGCGCTGAAAGCGCATTTTCCGCCGAAATTCATCGCCTGTGGTTTTGTCGGCGTGGCCATCATGGATATTGTGATGATGCTCGGCGGCGCGCATGAATGGGCCGTCGCGATCGCCTACGCGCTGTTCATGGCCGCATCCGGATTCGTGCTCGTGCCTGACCAGACGCATGCGCTGAACCAGCTGCCGGCCGCGATGAACGCCGACGGCTCCGCGGTGATGAACACCGTGCAGCAGCTCCCGCCGGCGCCATCGGCACCGCGGTCGCATCCACGCTGATCGCCGAATTCTCCGCAGTGAACCGTGTCGCGGGCATGAAGTCCGCGGCCGCCTACGTCGCCGGGTTTTCCACCAGCATGTGGGTGTTCTTCGGCATGGCCGTGACGGGTGAGATCCTGGCCCTGCTCATGTTCCGCTTCTCGAAGCGCGCCGCATAGCTGGTCATGCGCGGTGGAAGGCTTCACTTCTGTCGTTTTTCGATAGCTTTGATAATTTTGATATCGACAATGCCAAACATATTCGCAAGCGGTTGCTGGATGCATGTGTCATTCGTCAGACCGGTTGCGGCGAAGTTGATTTCGCGGTTCCGCTCTTGCGTGAATACTTACCGTAAGCAGATGTGAAAATCTAGTTCAGGCGAGTGGCCTGTTGATGATGACCCCAAAGTAGTCCTCAATACCGGTGCAACAGGCGGGGTTCCTGTTCCTCATTGATGAGGTCTCGATGAGCATTCGCGCGCGACGCTCAGCAGACTGGCGATGGCGGCACAGGTGGCCTCCACGTTGCGTTTTGTTCCGGTGAGCAGTTCCGGCAGAGCGGCTGGGCCGGGTGCGATGCCGAACGTCGCGACGATGCCGGCTTCGTTGAGCGCGGCGGTGACGTTCGGATCGCGCGTCACTTTTCCTCCGATGGCGATAACCGGTTTTCCTTGCGATTTCGCCAGTCGCGCGATGCCGCTCGGTACCTTGCCGTACGGCGTCTGCCCGTCGATCGACCCTTCGCCGGTGATGACGACATCGGCCCACGCGCACGCCTCGCGTGCATGCAGCAAATCGAGCACCAACTCGATGCCGGGGCGCATGGTCGCGTTGAACAGGCCCAGCATGCCGCCGCCGGTGCCGCCCGCCGCGCCCGCGCCCGGCTTATCTGTTATTTTGCGACCGTTCAGTGCCGTGATGGCGTCGGCGAGCCTGCCCAAACCGCAGTCGAGCAATGCGGCTTGTTCCGGATTCGCGCCTTTCTGCGGCGCGAACACGGCGGCGGCGCCGTCCGTCCCGGTCAGAGGATTGGTGACGTCGCATGCCAATACGATCGGGATGTTTCGCACGTCGTCGGGAACCTCGGTGTCGTCGATGCGGGCAAGCCGGGGGAGTGCGCCGCCGCCAAGCGGCAACTCGCAATCGTCCGCATCGAGGAAACGATGGCCGAGCGCTCGGGCCAGGCCAGTGCCGCCGTCGGTGGTGGCGCTGCCGCCCAATCCAAGTACGATGCGTTCCGCTCCGGCGTCGATCGCGGCGCGAATCAGCTCGCCGGTGCCGAAAGTGGACGCCGCCAACGGATCGCGGTCGGCGGGGGAGATGCGCTCGATGCCGCTCGCCGCAGCCAACTCGACCACCGCGGTGCGAGGATTCTCTCCATCGTGAGATGTTCCGAAACCGCCCTCGCCAAGGAATCCATATCGTGTGATGATCGGCCGGCCCAGCGCGTCATGCGGGTGGTCCGATCGCAATTCGCCGCCGGTTGCCTGGACCAGCGCGTCGGTCAATCCCTCGCCGCCATCGGACAACGGCATCATGCGGCATTCGGCGCCGGGATCGCCGGCCGCCACGCCCCGGCGCATCGACTCAGCCACGGCCTGCGCGGAAGCGGCTTCCTTGAACGAATCCGGTGCCAGCAGATACCTCATGGTCAGCGATAGCCCTCCCACTGTGGCAGGGGGAAGAGGACGTCCTCGCAGCGCGCCCACATTTCGTTCAGGTCGCGCCCCGGAACCCGCAGCCAACGCAGCTGCACGCCGTCCATCATCGCGAATCCGGAACGCAGCACCTGCTCGGCGTCAACGCCTTCCGGCACATGCCAGCGGATGTTCGCGGCCACTTCCACGATGTGTTCCTCGCGTTCGGCGAAATAATCATGCGCCGGATGGTCGGGATTGAGCGCCTCGGCGCTCAGCGTGGAGAACATGTGCACCAATTCGGGTCGTTTGGCGTTGACCGCCACCGTCCTGCGCCACATTTCGGCGATAAGCGGACGCTCGTCGCGCACCATGCCGGCGGTGACGTCCTCGGTCTCACGGTCGTACATTTCGTCGAGCACCGCATGCAGCAGCCCTTCCTTGCTGCCGACGTAATGCAGCACGCCCGGTTTGGTGAGGTTCACCATAGTGGCGATGCGCTGCAGCGACGTGCCGTAGTAGCCGAGCGTGCCGAAACATTCGACCGCCGCGTTGAGAATCGCGCTTCTGCGGTCGACTTCGTCGTTGGCCATAATGTGCTCCCGTCGTTGCTGGAGGTTATTGGAATATGTAATTCACATTACGGTCGGTCGGTTTCTTTTTCAAAGATGATTGGCGTGTTGCGTATTGTTTTTTGATAAAGTACCTACCAATCGGTAGGTAGGGAATTCGGGGTTGAAGTCCCACCGCGAAACAATCGCGAGACGGCCGAGAAAATAGCCGAAAGGCACCAGAAACACAGAAGACATACGAAAGAGGCAGCTCATGAGCGACACCGCTTATCCTTCCGTCAACGACCTGACCCTCGAAGAGAAGGCGTCCCTCACCTCCGGCGGCGACGCCTGGCACCTGCAGGGTGTGGAAACCAAAGGCATTCCCGGCTACATGATCACCGACGGCCCCCACGGACTGCGCAAATCCCTGGCATCCAGCACCGGCGAAACCGACCTGAACGACTCCGTGCCCGCCACCTGCTTCCCGCCGGCAGCCGGCCTGTCCAGCTCCTGGAACCCGGAACTCATCCACAAGGTCGGCGAGGCCATGGCGGAGGAATGCATCCAGGAGAAGGTCGCCGTCATCCTCGGTCCCGGCGTCAACATCAAGCGCAATCCGCTCGGCGGCCGCTGCTTCGAATATTGGTCCGAAGACCCGTATCTGGCCGGCCATGAGGCAGTCGGCATCGTCGCCGGCGTGCAGTCCAAGGGCGTGGGCACCTCGCTCAAGCACTTCGCCGCCAACAACCAGGAGACCGACCGTCTGCGCGTATCCGCCAACATCTCCCAGCGGGCGCTGCGCGAGATCTACTTCCCGGCCTTCGAGCACATCGTCAAAACCGCCCAGCCATGGACCATCATGTGCTCCTACAACCGCATCAACGGCGTGCATTCCGCACAAAACCGCTGGCTGCTCACCGACGTGCTCCGCGACGAATGGGGGTATGAAGGCATCGTCATGAGCGATTGGGGCGCCGACCACGACCGCGTCGCCTCCCTCAACGCCGGCCTCAACCTTGAAATGCCGCCGAGCTACACGGACGACCAGATCGTCTACGCCGCACGTGACGGCCGCATCCAGCCCGAACAGCTCGACCGCATGGCCCAAGGCATGGTCGACCTCGTGAACAAGACGCGCTCCGCCATGAGCATCGACGATTACCATTTCGACGTGGACGCCCACGACGAGGTGGCCCATCAGGCCGCCATCGAATCCATGGTGCTGCTCAAAAACGACGGCAACATCCTGCCGGTCGCTGCAAACGCGAAAATCGCCGTCATCGGCGAATTCGCGCGCACCCCGCGCTACCAAGGCGGCGGATCGTCCCACATCACCCCAACCAAGATGACCAGCTTCCTCGACACCCTCGCCGAACGCGGAGCGGACGTCACCTTCGCACCGGGCTTCACCCTCGACCTCGAACCGGCCGACGCCAAGCTCGAAACCGAAGCCGTCGAAACCGCCAAAAACGCCGACGTCGTCCTCATGTTCCTCGGCCTTCCGGAAGCCGCCGAATCCGAAGGCTTCGACCGCGAAACCCTCGACATTCCAGCCAAGCAGGTCGAACTGCTCAACGCCGTCGCCGCCGAAAACAAGAACGTCGTCGTGGTGCTGTCCAACGGCTCCGTCGTCTCCGTGGCGCCGTGGGCGGGCAACGCCAAGGGCATCCTCGAATCCTGGCTGCTCGGCCAGTCCGGCGGTCCGGCGCTTGCCGACGTGATCTTCGGCAAGGTCAGCCCATCCGGCAAGCTGGCACAGACCATTCCGATGGACATCAACGACGATCCGAGCATGATCAACTGGCCGGGTGAGGAGGGGCACGTCGACTATGGTGAGGGCGTGTTCGTCGGCTACCGCTACTACGACACGTACGACAAGGCCGTCGACTACCCGTTCGGCTTCGGCCTGAGCTACGCGACCTTTGCGATCGACGGCGTGAACGTCGCCAAGACCGGCGCCAACACCGCACACGTCACCGCGACCGTCACCAACACGTCCGACGTGGACGCCGCCGAAACCGTGCAGGTCTACGTGGCTCCAGGCAAGGCCGCCGTAGCCCGCCCGAAGCATGAGCTCAAGGGTTTCCGAAAGGTGTTCCTCAAGGCCGGCGAATCGGCTGAGATCTCCTTCGATCTGGACGAGCGCGCCTTCGCCTACTGGTCCGAGAAGTTCGATGACTGGCATGTCGAAGCCGGCGAATACACCGTCGAAGTCGGCACGTCCAGCCGCGACATCGCCGCCGTGGCCGTCGTCACGCTCGACGGCGACGGCAAGGCCCAGCCGCTCACCGAATGGTCCACCTACGGCGAGTGGGAGGCCGATCCGTTCGGCGCCAAGATCGTGGCCGCCGTGGCCGCCGCCGGCGAGGCCGGCGAGCTGACGAAGCTGCCCGACAACGCCATGATGCGCATGTTCCTCAACCCCATGCCGATCAACTCGCTGCCCACCCTGCTGGGCGAAGGCGGCAAGAAGATCGCCCAGTTCATGGTTGACGAGTACGCCAAGCTCGCGAAGTAAGGGCTGAAGCGAGGCAATCGCACGGCGTAATACAGCTGGCTTCCCTCTCCTGAGGGGAGCCAGCTTTGTTTAGGCTCAACAGTTGTTTGGAGATACTACAACACGCCGATTGTTGTATGTGCAACTGTTGTATATAGGTCTCTTTATCATGAATTGTTGCGTATACAACAATGTGGGGTGAAGGTACAAACGCACACGGCCCCCGCATGGTACGGAGGACAATGGATCAGCATATTCTCAGCATCGAAATGCGCGCGGTAACCAAAGCCGTCGACCGCTATTTGGGCGAGAGCATGCCGCAAACCGCCAGGGAAACCACCGGCGGCAACGCGCATATCATCATGTTCTTGGCGCGTAACCGCGGCCGTGAGATATACCAGCACACCATCGAACAGAAATTCTGCATCACCCGGTCCACCGCCTCGCGTGTGCTGGCCCTGATGGAGAAGAAGGGCCTGATCGCCCGTGAATCGGTGGAGCATGACGCGCGCTGCAAGCGCATCGTCCTGACCGACAAGGCGGACGCGATCGTCGCCGATCTCAAGGCGAACGGCGATCGGGTCGAACGGTTGCTGGTCGGCGGCTTCTCCGATGGAGAGAAGGCCGCTCTGCGCGACTACGTCGCACGCATGCGTGCGAACATCGAGCGCGCACAACGCGAATTTGAACATCAAACACTCCCTCAGTCACCTGTGGTGATGGCTCCCGATCAAGACGGAGCAGAGGTTGCTAACACGAAGGAGGAGAACGAATGAGCGATACCGCAGAGGCAATCGCGCAGGCGCGCAAAGCCGTCGAACCGGACAAGCCCAAACATGTACTGCGCACGTTGGGCCAGTCGATTCGTGAATACAAGAAAGCCAGCATCCTGGCTCCGGTGTTCGTGACGGTCGAAGGCATCCTGGAGATCCTGATCCCGACCATCATGGCTTCGCTGATCGATGAGGGTATCACCGGTGGCAGCATGCCGGCCACCGTCAAGTTCGGCGTGATTCTGCTGGTGTGCTCGATGGTTTCGCTGGGTGCCGGCTTCCTGTCCGGAAAGTACGCGGCCGTGGCCGGCGCGGGCTTCGCCAAGAACCTGCGCAAGGACCAGTTCGAGAAGGTGCAGGGCTTCAGCTTCACCAATATTGACCGGTTCTCCACCGGTTCGATCGTGACCCGACTGACCACCGACGTGACGAACCTGCAGAACGCCTACATGATGATCATTCGTCTGGGCGTGCGTGCCCCGATTATGGTGGTCGTATCCTGGCTGTTCTCGTTCCGTATCTCCCCGTCGATTTCCATGGTGTTCCTGGCCTGCATCCCGATTCTGGCCATCGGCCTGTGCGGTCTGGCCGTGCTCGTGCATCCGGTGTTCGAGCGCGTGTTTCACACCTACGATGCGTTGAACAACGTGGTCGACGAGAACCTGCAGGGCATCCGCGTGGTCAAGTCCTATAACCGCGAATCCTTCGAGGTCTCCAAGTTCGGCCGCATCTCCCAGCGCATCTTCAAGGACTTCACCAAGGCTGAGCGCATCATGAGCTTCAACAGCCCGCTGATGATGATCTGCATCTACGGTTCGATGATCCTCATCGCATGGATGGGCGCGCAGCAGATCGTCGCCTCCGGCAACAACCCCGCCGTGGGCCTGACCACCGGCGACCTGACCGCACTGGTCACCTACGCCATGCAGATCCTCATGGCCA
>ENA-OPDC01000652-OPDC01000652.1-human-gut-metagenome-genome-assembly--contig:-NODE-652-length-13856-cov-2.731614_pt1 | contig 13856 bp, 12 predicted proteins | sample MGYA00241620_ERZ501503 | MGnify/ENA primary metagenome ERZ501503 (study PRJEB25962, sample SAMEA2042659) | human gut metagenome | biome: human gut; feature: human-associated habitat; material: faeces...
ATTCAGAACGCCCTCGGCCAGCAGCTTGCTGGCTGCCTCCAGGATGCGGGGGTCATTGCCCTCGGTAAAAACGATCGTCTTGGGGTTTGCCTTCAGCTGTGCTACCAGCGGTGCGAACATATCAGCCATTGTTGATTACCTCCGAATTAACTATCCAAAATTCACATCCGGGTGCCTGTTGGACACAAGGATGCCTTTCTCTTTTATTCTAGCACACCCGGCAAAAAGTTCAAGACAAAATTGGCTTTTTGTGCTATTATTTTAGGAGAAAACCATTTTTTATTTGTGAAGAAATTATCATTCAGCTGCAAGGAGATCAAACTGCTATGGATTGGGATACATTAAAGGCCGAGTGCCTTGCCTGCCGCAGATGTGAGCTGTGCACTGACCGCACCCATGTGGTGTTCGGGCAGGGTGTCCAGACTGCTGAGGTGCTGTTCGTGGGCGAAGGCCCGGGCCAGAGCGAGGACGAGCAGGGCCTGCCCTTTGTGGGCCGCAGCGGCCAGCTGCTGGACAAATACCTGTTTGCCATCGATCTGGACCGAAGCAAAAACTGCTACATTGCCAACATCGTCAAGTGCCGCCCGCCCCAGAACCGTGACCCGCTGCCCACCGAGAGCGAGGCCTGTATGCCCTGGCTCCGGGAGCAGTTCAAGCTGCTGCAGCCAAAGATCGTGGTCTGCCTGGGCCGCATCGCCTCTCAGCGGATGATCCGCACCGATTTCTCCGTGACCAAGGAGCACGGCACCTTTGTGCAAAAGAACGGCGTATGGTTCATGGGCACCTTCCATCCCGCCGCCCTGCTCCGGCAGGCGCAGAACAAACCCGCCGCCTTTGCGGATTTTGTGGCCCTGCGGGATAAAATCAACGAAGTCTGTCTGCATACCTATTAACCCTTCCGCCCAAGTATCATCTCCCTTCATTTTTGCATACCCTAAAGCAAAAGTGAGGTGTTCTGATATGAAAACGATCCAAAGCCGTTCCCCCGATTTCTTTCTGGGGGCCACCACACCGGCGGGCTTCAAGGGTTATTTTGAGCCGCTGCGCCGGGAGCCCGGGATGCAGATGCTTCTCATCAAAAGCGGGCCGGGATGCGGCAAATCCACCTTGATGAAGCATCTGGCCCAGGCCGCCGAGCAGCAGGGCCAGCGCATCGAAAAGATCCACTGTGCCAGCGACCCGGACAGTCTGGACGGGGTCATCTTCCTCGACCAGAAACGCGCCATCATCGATGCCACCGCGCCCCATGTGGTGGAGCCGGACGCGCCCGGGGCTGATGAGCTGGTGGTGAGCCTGTACCACACCATCGATGCCGGAAAGCTGGCTCCCCACCGGGACGAGGTCAAGGCCCTGTTTGCCCGGAATGCCGCTCTGCGGGGCCGGGCGGCCCGGTATATCGCATCGGCAGGCAGCCTGATGCTGGACAGCTGCCGGGCCGAGGCCTGCAGCGCCAACTTTGAAAAGGTGCGCCGCTACGTCAAGCGGCTCTGCACCCGGCTGCTTCCCCGCACCGAGGGCACTGCCAGCGAGGAGCTGCGGCTGCTCTCAGCCATCACCCCCAAGGGGATGGTATTCTACCGGGGCACGGTAGAAGCGCTGGCCGACCGGTATGTGGTATTCCGGGATGATTACGGGGCGGTCTCCCGCCTGCTGCTGGAACTCATCCGGGCCGAAGCGCTGGCCCGGGGCTACCACATCATCACCTGCCCCTGCGCCATGCACCCTGAAGATCAGATCGACCACATCTTCATCCCGGCCCTGCGGCTGGCTTTTTTGACCGACAACCTCTGGCATCCCATCCAGCTGCCCGGCGTGCAGGCCGTACGTTGCACCCGCTTTGTGGACCGGGAGAACCTGTCCGGCTTCCGCGCCCGCCTGCGCTTCAACGACCGGGCCGCCTCTGAGCTCATCGACCAGGCTGTCGCCCTGATGGCTCAGGCCAAGAACTGCCATGATGAGCTGGAGACTTATTACCGGGCCGCCGTGGATTTTGACCAGGTGAATGCTGTTGCAGCAAATTGTCAAAAGATCCTGGGTCTCGGGTAGGCCCTGCTGTTAAACCCCACCGTCAGCCCTTTGGGCTGCCACCGCCCCTGGTAGGGGCGGCCTTGGCAAAGCGATGTAGTTTGTGCGTAAAGGGGAACCCCAAAAAACTTTACGTAACGCCAGAGGCCCCACTATTAGGGGGGCTGGCGAGCGATAGCGAGACTGAGGGGTTTAGTTTCCCAACATACTGTGCACAACCTGAAAGGAAGTGAACCCCATGCCTGCCATCCGTCTCTCTGTCCGGGAGCTGGTGGAGTTCCTGCTCCGCACCGGCAGTATCGACAGCCGCTTTACCGGCTTTGACCGGGCCAACGAGGGCGCACGCATCCACCGCAGGCTCCAGAAGGCGGCGGGTGAAGGCTACGCCGCTGAGGTGTTCCTCACGGCAGAGCGGACGATGGAGGGAATCGGGTTCACCATCGAGGGCCGTGCCGACGGCATTTTTACCGATGAGGACGGCACGGTGGTCATCGACGAGATCAAGACCACCGCCGCGCCCACCGATGCCATCACGGAGGACATGAACCCCTGCCACTGGGCGCAGGGCATGGTCTACGGGGCCATCTGCGCCGAGCAGCGGGAGCTGGAAACACTGGATGTCCGGCTGACCTATTACCAGATCGACACCGATGAGATCATCCGCTATACCCGGCACTTCTCCGCTGCTGAGCTGGATGCGTTTCTCAACGACTTACTGCGGCAGTATCTTCCCTGGGCACGGCGGCAGCTGGACTGGGTGGAAGCCCGGAACCGGAGCCTTGGGGCCCTGCAATTTCCGTTTCCAGTTTATCGTCCCGGACAGCGCGCCCTTGCCGGGGAGGTCTATCGCGCCTGTGCTGCGGGCAAGGCAGAGCAGAAGGGCGGTACCCGGCTGTTCTGCCAGGCACCCACCGGCATCGGCAAAACGATGAGCGCCCTCTTCCCTGCCCTGAAAGCCATGGGCGAGGGCAAGGGGGAAAAGATCTTCTACCTGACCGCCCGCAACACGACACAGGCCGCTGCTGAGGATGCGCTGGCCCGTCTGCGGGCGGCAGACCCGGCGCTTTCCCTGCGCAGCGTGACCCTTTCGGCCAAGGAGAAGGCCTGCCTGTGCAAGGATGCTGAGGGCCGTCCCGCCTGCCTGCCGGAGGCCTGCCCCTACGCCAACGGCTACTACGAGCGGCTGAAGGATGCGCTGGCCGACCTGCTGGACAGCGCTGTCCCCTATGACCGGGCCGCCCTGACCGAGACTGCCCGGCGGCACAGGGTCTGCCCCTTTGAGCTGGGGCTGGACCTGAGCGAGTGGTGTGATGTGGTCATCGGAGACTACAACTATCTGTTCGACCCCACCGTGCACCTGCGGCGCTTTTTCGATGCGGCGGGCGACTACATTTTTCTCATCGACGAGGCTCATAACCTGCCGGACCGGGCCAGAGCCATGTACTCGGCGCGGTTCTGCAAGAGCAGCCTGACCGATGCCAGACGGGCCATCGGCAAAGGAAAAAGCGCACTGAAAACCGCGTTGACAAATGCAGACAGGGGCTTTCTGGAAGCGCGCCGGGCGGTAACGAAGCTGGCCCCCCGCCGGGGTTCAGCACCCACCGAATCGCCGACAGAGGATCTCACCCAACAGACCAGCCTTCTGGACACTGAACCGGCAGAAACCGCCTTCCCGCTGCCGGAGCCTTTGCTGGCGCAGGATGGCACGGTCTTTTTGCAAGAGCTGCCGAAGGAGCTGCTCCGACTGCTGTTTAGCCTGCAGGCCCCTCTGCAGGACTGGCTGGAGGCCAACCCGGAGGCCGATGCCCACGCCCAGCTGCTGGAGCTCTACTTTGCGGTGCAGGATATCACCCGGGCAGCAGAGCGGTACGACGCGCATTTTGTCACCCAACTGACAGCCCGGGGCAGCGAGCTGGAATGGGAGCTGCTCTGCCTTGACCCTGCCCCCTTTGTGGATGCCAGCCTTGCCGCCGGGCGGGCTGCGGCACTGTTCAGCGCAACGCTCACCCCGCCGGGCTACTACCGCTCCGTGCTGGGCTGTCCCGATGCCCGGGCTGTGGCACTGGAAAGCCCGTTTCCGCCCGAACATCTGGGGCTCTACTGCCTGCCCGGCATCTCCACCCGCTACCGGGACCGGGAGGCCAGCGTTCAGGCCGTCTCGGATGCGCTAGCCGCACTGGCCCGGGCCAAGGTGGGCAACTATCTGGCCTTTTTCCCCAGCTATGCCTATCTGCGGCAGGTATATGAAGACTTCACCGCCCGTTACCCGGACATCGGAACGCTGGCCCAGGAGAGTGGTCTGGACGACGCGGCCCGGGCGGCCTTTCTGGAACAGTTCGGCCCAAGCCCCGCAAAAACGCTGCTGGGCTTCGGGGTCATGGGCGGAATCTTTGGCGAGGGCGTGGATCTGGTGGGCGACCGGCTCATCGGGTGCGCCATCGTGGGGGTAGGTCTGCCTCAGGTGAACCCCCGGCAGGAGATCCTGCGCCGCTACTATGACGATGCGGGCGGCACCGGTTTCGACTACGCCTACCGCTTTCCGGGCATGAACAAGGTGCTGCAGGCGGCGGGCCGGGTCATCCGCACGCAGGAAGACAGGGGTGTGGTGCTTCTGCTGGATGACCGCTTTGCCCGCGCCGAATACACCCGCCTGTTCCCCCGCCACTGGCACCAGCTCCAATACCTGCGCAGCACCACAGAGCTGGAGCAGCAGCTTGCTGCCTTCTGGGCGCTGAACCAATAGAAAAAAGCCTGTCAGCGCAAAAACCGACAGGCTTTTTCTCATGCTCCGGACATTTTCCGGCTCTTACTTCTTTCTGGGCAGGGATCTGCGCAGTTCATCCCAGGCAGTCATCTCCACCAATGTGGTGGCGCGCAGGGCGGCAAACGCTTCATCCAGATACTGCATCTCGCTCACCGCACGCATGGCGTGATCCGAAATGCACCACTTCCCAACGACCGTCTGCGCCACCCAGTAAACCATCCGCTCGGTCTTTTTCCGCTGTTTGGTGCCCTCGCGGTAGCGGTCGGTGTTCTCCGCATCGTTCACGGGAACACCTGCCGCTTTCAGCATCTCACAGCACTCCCAGGCGGCATCCACGATCATCCTGCGCTGTTCCACTGTGGTGCGGGAAAGTTCCCCATCCACCGCATAGCAGGCATAGGCGCAGGGCAGGATAAAGGCGATGTGGCTCTTGAGCCACTCGTCCATATCGCTGTAATAGGTCAGCTTGTAATGAGTCCCCTCAAAGGCAGCCTGCAGCCGCAGGCGGAACGCGCCGGACAGGGGTGCGGTTGCGCCGCCGACGGTCATTCCCATCCCCATGTGCACACTGACCAGCCGGTCATGCTCCCGGCGGCCCGCATTGTTCTGGAAGCCAAAGGCGATCTTATCCACCGGGCGCTGCATGGCCTGCAGCATCTCCTGCGCATAGGGATCATTGCCCACAAAGATGAAGTACTGGCTCCGGTTTGCTTTGAGGATGGGCAGCACATCGGCCAGCTGCCCGGCCTGCACCGTGACAAACACAAGGTCATACACATCCTCGGGGGCCAGCACATCTGTCGTCTGCATCCGATCCACCGTTGTTTTCCGCTGGAGCATGTGGCGGATGGTCAGGCCCTTCTGGTCGATGACCTCCTTCCACTCGCCCCGGGCCAGCAGGGTGACCACATTTTTCTTGTTCTGTGCCAGACTGTGGGCCAGCTGACAGCCCTGAACGCCTGCGCCGTACACCAAGATCCTCATAACGAGATACCTCCTGTTTTGCATGATCAGCCCGGCCAGAAACACCAGGCTGTTACTTTTTCAGGAACGAGAAGAAGCCCTTTTTCTCATAGGGCCCGGTCTGCACGCCGGTCACGGTGTAGCCCGTTTCGGCAATGGCAGCCTTCAGTGCCTCCACATCCACCGGCTGCTCCGAGATGATGACCGTCTCGCCCTTGGTGTGGGAAGAAGTCACCTTGTTCACCCGGGCGGTCTTGCGTACCACATCATTGATGTGGCTCTCGCACATACCGCACATCATACCATCGACCCTCAGGATCGTTTCTACCATTGTTGTCCCCTCCATACTGTATCTGCGGGCACCCCTGTCAAACTGCACAAGTCCAGCCCGCTGTTTTCGTCATTTTGTTAGTTTTAGCTAACTCGTTGTGGAAACAAAAAGGCTCCTGCCCCGCACAGCACTGCTCTGCGGAACTTTACCGATTTGTTTTCAGTTTTATCATACCATACCGGTGGGCAAATTTCAAGCTGCCCACAAAACCGGCCGGGGGACTTTATCAAAGGGTCAGTTCATGGAAAACAGCGCTGCTTTCCAGCTCTTTCCATTGCATCGTGTTTTCTTCCAGGGTCATGTAGCTGTGGGAGCTGTTCTCCTTGGGGATGCTCACAGAACCCGGGTTCAGGTAAAGATTTCCCTGCCCGAACTCTGTCCAGGCCGGAACATGGGTGTGCCCATGCAGCAGCACATCTCCCGGGGCCAGCGGCGGCAGATTTTTCACATGATAGATATGCCCGTGGGTCGCATAAATGAGCCGCCGCCCCACCGGAAGCACCGCATAATCGGCCAGCACGGGGAATTCCAGCACCATCTGGTCCACCTCGGCATCACAGTTGCCCCGCACGCAGAGCAGCTTCTCCTTTTTCTCGTTCAGCAGGGGGATGACCTCCTTGGGGGCGTACTCTCGGGGCAGGTCGTTGCGGGGGCCGTGGTAGAGCAGGTCGCCCAACAGGAACAGCCGGTCGGCTCCCTCCCGCTCAAAGGCCTCCAGCATTTTGCGGCAGTAGTAAGCCGACCCGTGCAGGTCTGACGCGATCATCCATTTCATGGCAGATCCTCCTTTTGTGCGTTCTGTTCTTATTTTACCGCCGCCGCGCCCCATGTCAAGGGCAAGGGTCCGCTGTAAAAAGTCATACTTTTATTTTAAAAAGTCCTTGACAAGTATCCCTGTGATGTGGTATCTTTGAACCAATAAAATATCGTGTGGATTTTTACAGCATTCTGCAACTTTTCGCCACACAATGGTACAAAAGCCATTGTGTGGCTTTTGCTTTGCCTTCAAATCCAAATCTGACCCTCAGGAGCAATGAAAATGAACGATACTTTTATGAAAACCAGACCGGTATTCCCGCTGCTTCTCTCCATGGCCCTGCCCAACGTCATCTCGATGCTGGTGAACAGCCTGTACAACATCGTGGACAGCCTCTTTGTGGCCCAGATCAGCGAGCAGGCCATGACGGCGCTTTCGCTGGTGTTTCCCATCCAGAACTTTGTCAATGCCGTAGCCATCGGCTTCGGCATCGGCATCAATGCCCAGATCGCGCTCTACCTCGGCGCAGGCGACCACGAGAACGCCAACCGGGCCGCCACCCACGGCATGATGTTTTCCCTGCTGCACGGCGTGCTGGGCATGGTCCTCTGCATTGCCATTATGCCCGGCTTCCTGCGCCGCTTCACTACCGATCCCACTCTGGTGGACATGGGCGTGACCTACTCCACCATCGTGTTCCTGTTCTCGCTGGTCAACATGGCAGACCTCGCCTTTGAGAAGATCTTCCAGTCCGTGGGCCGGATGAACGTTGCCATGGTGGCGCTGATCACCGGCTGCGTGACCAACATCGCCCTCGACCCCGTCCTCATCTTCGGCCTTGGGCCGGTGCCCGCCCTGGGCATTGCCGGTGCGGCCCTTGCCACCGGCATCGGGCAGGCCGTTTCCTTTGTGGTCTACCTCTATGTCTACTGCACCACCGAAGTCGCCGTCCGCTTCTCCCGCCGCTGCCTGCGGTTCGATGCCGTCCTTGACGGCAAGCTCTATGCCATCGGTGTACCGGCCATCCTGAATCTGGCCCTGCCCAGCCTGCTGGTCACCTTCCTGAACGGCCTGCTGGCGGTCTACTCCCAGAGCTATGTGACGGTGCTGGGCATCTACTACAAGCTCCAGACCTTCCTTTACCTGCCGGCCAACGGCATCGTGCAGGGGATGCGCCCGCTGGTGGGCTACAACTACGGTGCCCGGGAGCATGGCCGTGTGTCCAGGCTCTACAACCTGACACTGGGCCTGAGCGCCGGGATCATGGCCATTGGCACCCTGCTCTGCCTGACCATTGCAGGCCCGCTGATGGGTCTGTTCACCTCTAACCCCGAGACCATCGCCATAGGCCAGACCGCCCTGCGGGTCATCTGCCTGGGGTTCATCGTCTCGGCAGTGTCTACCACCTCCTCCGGCGCGCTGGAGGGTCTGGGCAAGGGCGTGCCCTCGCTGGTCATCTCCCTCTGCCGCTATATCATCTTCATCATGCCCATTGCGTGGGTGCTGTGCGGCCGCATGGGCCCTACCGGTGTCTGGCACGCCTTCTGGATCACAGAGGCCCTCTCTGCCGTGATCGCCTACGCGGTATATCACAAGGCAGTCCATCAGAAATAACCCTCTCTAGCAAAAATTCCCGCTCGATGGAGCGGGAATTTTTTGTTATCATCTCTTCTTTTGTGGAAGGCTGCTCTCAGATCAGGCCCAGAGTTTTGAGCTCCCTTGCCACGCCGTCCTCCGTCACAGCCGGGCAGATGCGGTCGCAGAGCTTTTTCAGGTTGTCAGAGCCATTGGCCATGCAGACGCTGATGCCTACCACATCGGTCATCTGCAGGTCATTGTCGCTGTCGCCAAAGCCGATGGTATCGGCCAGCGAACACCCCAGCTCATCACAAATGGCCTTGATGCCGGTGCCCTTGTTGAACTTGCGGTTGATGAGCTCCCCGTTGACGATGGCTGACGGGGTATCCCCCAGCCGGGACTCGCAGAAGATGAACTGATCCTCATACAACTGCTTCGCCTCAGCAAGGCAGGCCTCGTTGGGGGCGATGAACACCACCTTGTAAACCGGCTCTCCGTGGTATTCCTCAATGGGCCGGATGGTCATGCCATACTCCATCGTTTTGCGCCAGCGCTCGGCCTCGCTGTTCAGCTGCCCCGGCTTGCGGGGGAACAAATGGGCGAACCGCTCGATCATCTTGATGCCGCCGTAAGTATCGTCCCGGGCTTCCAGTGTGCACTCGGCACCGGCACGCCCCAGCACCTCCCGCAGGCCCTCGACCTGCGCAGGCTCCATGGGAAGATCCACGAGAATTTTCCCATCACAGCCTACATAGCCGCCGGCAGAGCAGACAAAGCCATCGAAACCGTAGGCAAGCAGCGGTTTCGTCATGCGCAGGTTGCGCCCGGTGCACAGAAACACCTTGTGGCCGTTGGCCCGGGCCTGCCGGATGGCCTCCACGGCACTGGCCGGAACGGTCATCTCACCGGGCGGCAGCAAAGTACCGTCAATATCCAGAAAAATCAGTTTTTGCTTCATAGTTCCCTCACTCTTTCACTGCCAGTTCATGGTAAAGCCGCGAATCAGCAGACCCACGGCCAGGATCGCCAGCAGCACCAGCAGAACGGTGCGGTTGGCCTGTTTCTGCTTCTGTCTGGCCCGGGCACGGCTGTTCCGGCTGCCGCCCTGCTTCCGGTTCTGGGGTCTGCCGCCAGAGCTGCGGCCGCTCGTGTTCTGCTTTGTGCTGCTGCGGCGGGAAGCACTGCCGGAAGTCCCCTCTTTTTTCCTGCCCGCAGTGCTCTGGCCGGACTTTGCCGCGCGGGGTGCTTTCTCTTCCGGGGCCGCCGATGCAATGGGCTTTTTGGCCCCGCAGCGGCTCAGATAATCCTCAGCCAGCCGGTAATACTGGCCCAGCTCACTGGTGCGCAGGGGCGCGCCTGCATAGCCCTCTTCCAGTGCTTCCACGGCCTCGTTGAAGAGGATCGCCGCCTGCGCAGCCGCCGTGCGGTCGGAGGCATGGGCCGCTTCATTGCGGGCAGTGCGCACCGCGTTGCAGGCCCGGCGGGCAGCAGCAGGGTGCTCCGTATTGCCCAGCAGATCCAGCGGGCGGACAGCATCCTTTTCAGGGTCCAGCAGCACCCGCATACACAGGGTGGTATCCAGCTGCTGCCAGCCGGTGCGGCCATTCAGCTCCGGCAGGCGCTCGTAGTAGTCGGGGCTCTCCTTCTGGCGCTGGGCCAGATGCTTCAGCAGGGCGTCCACGTTCACGTCATCGGTGATGGTGCCATGCTCGATGCCGTCGAACACGGCCAGCATGATGTAGAGCTTGACCAGTGACGCCGCCACGAGTTTCTCGTCGTTGACTGTGACGTCGCGGCCGCTTTCCAGATCGATGTAGGTCGCCGACCATGTGCCGCCGTACTGCGCGAGCTTGGTATCGAGCACCTGTTTGACGGCAGCGACACGCGTCTCACTCGGGTCGGGTTCTTTCGGCGCTGCGGGCACGGGCACGGCCGTGACCTCCCGCGCTGATCGGCTTGCCGCAATTCGGACATACCATCATGATTGCCTGCCTCATCGGAATTCCCTTGTATCGTCTTCCCTTCCCGCGCAGTCTACCAAACGAGTGCGGCCAGACATAGGAAAACCCCGGCGCATATCATGCGATCCGGGGTTCCGTGCTGACGGCGCTGTCGTGCAGCGTTCACTCAGCCAAGAATGGCGAGCACGTCACGAGAGGAGACGATCAGGTAGTCCTCGCCCTCGTAGTGCACTTCGGTGCCACCGTACTTGGAGTACAGCACCTTGTCACCGACCTTGACGTCCATGGGGATGCGCTCGCCCTTGTCGTCACGACGGCCGGGGCCGACGGCCAGGACTTCACCCTGCTGCGGCTTCTCCTTGGCGTTGTCCGGAATGTACAGACCGGAAGCGGTCTGGGTCTGGGCCTCGGCCTGCTTGACGATGATCTTGTCTTCCAACGGTGTGAGCTTAATCGACACTGTGGGTCACCTCGTATCTACTTGTAGTTCGATAATGCCGCGCCAGAACGCCTCAAGAGGCTGACGATCACTTGCGTTGTCCCTTTGCGCTAGGACACATCGTAGCGCGATTATTAGCACTCTGCCAACTCGAGTGCTAACGCTGTGAGAGAAAATCGTCGAATCGCAACGCTCAGTTGCCGCGGCGGGCAAGAATGGAGTCCAGGCCTGCGCCCAACGAATCGGTGGTCGCCGCTGGCGCTTCGACGTCGGCACGCTCCTCGGATTCGTGGAATGCGGCTCGCTGGGCGGCGTTTGCAGCCTCGTCGTCCGTATCGGCATCATCGCGCTGCTCCGGCTCAGTGTCTACAGCGTTTCCGGCGCTGACAGCCTTGGCGTCGTCCGCGGCCTTGACGGCTCGGGCCTCGTCAATCAACTTTTCCGCCACTGCGGGTTCGACAGGTTCCGCCTTGGACACCTGACGGGTCGACTTGATCTCCAAGCTTTCCGGAGCGTTGTCGGCGTTATGTTCCCCACCCAAAGTGAAGGAGATGAGATCCTGCGAGGTGGACATATCGAAGACGTCCAGTGCTCGGGCAGGGCGTACGCTGACCAGTTCCGACGTGGCATCGGCAGCGGCAGCGGCAGCGGCATCGTCGCGCTCATCGCGCTCGTCACGCACCGTAAGCGATGGTTCAACTCGAGGGGCGACGGACTTGTCCGACTCAATCGACTTGTCTGTGCGAACGGAGGCATCAGGTGTGGCGGAAGATTCGCTGGTTTCGGCAGCGGACTTACGGTCGGCGGATTCATCGACCATAGCAGACGGCTCGGCGGCAGGCTTATCGGCGGCGGACTGTGCAATATCAGACTTCTCAGACTGTTTGGCGTGCTCTTCCGCGGCCTGATATGCGGCGGCGGACTGACGCAACGCCTTGGCCTTGGCCTGCTCAATCTCGGCATCGCGTAACGCGCGGCGAATCTGCCGCTGTTCCATGACCTCGGTGGCAGCATCCTCAATCTGCTCGGCAGGCTTCTCGGCAGGCGCAGTTACGGCCGCAACCGGTTCGGCCTTGTTCACACGCTTGCTGTCCTTGGACTCGGCAGACGGTTTCTTGGACCAGCCCGTACCGCTATGAGCCCGCTCGTAGCGGACCACCTTGCGCTCCCATTGCCGGGCCTGGCGTGAGGCATTGGCTCCCAGCACCAGCACCAGCAGCAACAGCACGAACGGAATAAGAGCAAGCAGCGGACTGAAATGCAGGGGGAACGATACGGCAAACACCAACACGGTTATGGCAAGCAGGCATACGGCGAGAATCTGCCGGCGGCGGATGGCCGCGCGGCGCAGTTCCCGCACATGGGCGATGTGCTCAGATGTCAGCCTCGCTGACGGTGTTGATGCTGGCATTGCTGCCCCTTTCGCCTTATGCGGCTTGATGTCTCCGAATCGTCTGCCGTTCTCTGCATCAACGATATGCAGGGAAGGCGAATAACGATCCTGCCGGTGCTCGTCCACACGTTTCATGCCGTTGGCCGTACGTACGGGCAGCCATACAACGATAATAATCGCCACAATCACCAGCACGACGACAGTGCTCAGTGACTCATAACCCATAGAGTCAAGGATAGGAGACGTGCCGACGAACTGGGGCTTTCCGTCCGGGCGTGTCGGAGCGGAATTCTTCCGGTCGACGCTTATCTGGAACCGGCGGCGGCGAGTCTAGCGGCGAACCCTTGCCCCATATCTTCAGCCAACAGCGCAAACGTTACGTGGTCACGCCACTGGCCATTGACATACATATACCGCTCGCGCAGTCCCTCATGATGGGCTCCGACCTTACGCACCACAGCTAAAGAACGCGCATTATCCGGCAGAATGGCGATTTCCAGCCGATGCAACGCGGGCCCGAATGGGTCTCCGAGCGCCCAATCGGCAAGCATGGCCAGTGCCATTGGCGCGAATCCGTGGCCGGCGCACCGTTGATCGACCCAATAACCAACCACGCCGGTACGCATGGCACCATACACGATGGCTCCCAACGAAATCTGGCCGACGATACGCATCTGGTATTCGATGGCGAAGATCACGCCGACGCCATGCTGCTCGTTACGGCGCTGCCGCTGCACCCATTGATTGAATGTGATGGAGCCGCCATGCATCGGGTCACCGGATTCCCAAGGTGCCAGCCAGTCGTTGTTGCGCCAGCGCACTTCGTTCCAGCCGTCCTCATCATCCATGGTCAGGGGGCGCAGGACTATCGGAAAACCGGGATGGGTGAGACGTGGCGGGCGGATCTGGTGGTCCAGCTTGAACGCCTCTTTAATCGACTGGAAAACTGACACGGCCTTTATTGTAGCCATATGAAGGTCTTGCGCCGCTACCGTGGCCACTTTCGTTTTACGATGGAAACACTAGATTGTGCGGTATGAGCGAAGTGGGCAGTGGCATGAATATCGGCAGCGACTACAGCGGCACAGAGAAAACAGAGAAGACGGATAAAGCGACGCTGCGCCACCATATACTGTCTCGGCGCAAGCGCGTTCCAGCGGAAGAACGCGGAGCGGCCGGTGAATTGCTGGTGCGACGGTTCCCAGCACACATGATTCAGGATGGTCCCACAGTGGCGGCATATGTGTCGATGGGTTCGGAAATCGAAACCCGGCCACTGTTGCGATGGCTGCGGGCTCATGGCTGCCACGTGTTGGTGCCAAGGTTGGGGTCTGGGTTGGAAATTGGCTGGAGTGTGCTGGATTCATTGGAATCATTGCGCTCGATGGATGCAGTGGGTGGCGCGAACAATGCCGGTAGCTGCAGCTCTCCCAGCACCGTCCATCACAGACCCGATGAGCCAACTGGCGCAGTTCTACCGCCCGAAGCGTTGGAGAAGGCCGATCTGGTCATCGCTCCGGCTTTGGCAGTGGACCCGCAGGGCAATCGTCTGGGGCGTGGAGCCGGCTGGTATGACCGGGCCTTGGCTCGCCGCAAGCCCGCATGTCCCCTGATTGCGGTGTGCTGGCCGTGGGAGGTGTTGGAC
>ENA-OPDC01000659-OPDC01000659.1-human-gut-metagenome-genome-assembly--contig:-NODE-659-length-13734-cov-4.725053_pt1 | contig 13734 bp, 9 predicted proteins | sample MGYA00241620_ERZ501503 | MGnify/ENA primary metagenome ERZ501503 (study PRJEB25962, sample SAMEA2042659) | human gut metagenome | biome: human gut; feature: human-associated habitat; material: faeces...
GGAAATCGAAAACATGATAAAGCCTTAGTTGCAGAGATTCAGGGAAATGTAGTAGGAGCTATTTGGGTAAGAATTATGAATGACTATGGACACATTGATAATGATACTCCATCTCTTGCCATGTCTGTCTGCCCCCAATATAGAGGGTTAGGCATTGGAACTTCATTATTGAAACAATTATTACAAGTGGAAAGATTAGCTGGATATTCAAAAATATCCTTATCTGTTCAGAAAAGTAATTATGCAGTGAAGATGTACGAGAAAGTGGGATTTACTGTTGTTAATGAAAATAGCGAGGAATTTATTATGATTGTAAATCTATAACAGAAATTCCAGTTTGTTTGTGCATTGATGATTATCTTGAACTTAGGAGGTGTTTAATGAAAACGGTTCTTTTACATGGGTTGGGACAAACTGCACAGGATTGGAAAGAAGTAGTCCAACAACTATCAATTTCCGATGTCGATTGCCCAGAACTTTTTTCTTCAGCAGAAGATGAAATATCATATTCGCAGATTTTGGGCGATTTAGAACAGCGGTATTCAGAAGTAAAAGAGCCGCTTCGTATCTGCGGTCTTTCGTTAGGTGCGCTTCTTGCGATTGATTTTGCTATTCGGCATGAAGAAAAAGTGGCTTCGCTGATTTTGATTGGCGCACAATATAAAGTTCCAAGTTTACTGATAGATTTTCAAAATCTTATCTTCCGTTGTATGCCAAACAAGGTTTTTGAAAGTATGGGACTATCAAAAAGCAGCACCATAAAATTGGCTCACTCTATGCGGTCATTGGATTTTACTTTGCAATTAAATAATATTCGTTGTCCAGTAACAATTTTGTGTGGCAAAAAGGATACTGCCAATCTAAAGGCTTCTAAAAGGCTAAAAGAATTGCTACCCCAAGCTACTTTGCACATCGTTCCAAATGCAGGACATGAACTCAATAAATATGCACCAAACACGATTGCAGAGATATTAAATAACTAAAATGTAATATTCACAGTTTCACCCAGCAGGAAATCTTTTTGGTTTCCTGCTTTTCTTTTACCCAAAAACCGAAAGGAGGACAGAATACCATGCCAACCAAAGCTGAACTATATGCACAGATGGCGGAGAAGGTGGCAACACAGCTCACGGGGAGCTGGCAGGAATGGGCAGGGTTTCTCACTACTGCTTCCCGCCTTTACAAGTACCCGTTCCATGAGCAGCTGATGATCTACGCCCAGCGACCGGACGCTACCGCCTGTGCGGAGTACGATTTGTGGAATGAAAAGATGGGCCGGTATATAAGGCGCGGTTCCAAGGGGATCGCGCTGGTGGACGATTCCGGGGACAGACCCCGCCTGCGCTATGTCTTTGACATTTCCGACACCGGAACCCGTGAACATTCCCGCACTCCCTGGCTGTGGCAGCTGGAGGAGCGCCATCTGGATTCCGTGCAGGCCATGCTGGAGCGCACCTATGATGTTTCCGGTGATGACCTTGCCGGACAGCTCACCGAGGTAGCCGGAAAACTGGCTGAGGAATACTGGACGGAGCATCAGCAGGACTTCTTCTATATCGTTGACGGTTCCTTTTTGGAGGAATATGATGAGTATAACATCGGAGTGCAGTTCAAGGCAGCCGCCACCGTCAGCATCACTTACGCTTTGATGTCCCGCTGCGGACTGGAGCCGGAACGCTACTTCGACCACGAAGATTTCATGGCGATCTTTGATTTCAACACCCCGTCCACCATCGGGGCGCTGGGAACAGCGGTCAGCCAGATCAACCAGCAGGTGCTGCGGCAGATCGGCGTTACCGTCCGAAATGCAGAGCGCGAAGCCAACCAAGAAAGGAGCAAACAAGATGAACAATCCCATGACCTACATCCAGAACGGAGACTATCTGATTCCCGACCTGAAGCTGAGCCAGCAGCCGGAGAAACCCCTGGGCAAGTACGGCAGGATGAGGAAAACCTACCTGAAGGAACATCGTCCCATCCTCTACAACCAGATGCTGCTGAGCGAGAAGCTGTACCCGCACCTTCTGGAGATCGACGAGACCGCCCAGAGCAGACTGGAGCAGATGATGCCCCAGCTGGCGAAGGAAGCGGGAGCCACCGAGGAACTGAAAGCCAGCGATCCCATGAAGTGGGTGGGGCTGATGAACACCTGCAAAGCTCAGGCCGAGGAAATCCTGATGGCGGAGCTTATCAACAGCTGACTCTAAACCTGTTCCTCTCCGAAGCGGAACAGATCCAATCCATAGATGAAGCAGAGAATGTAGCGCATACATCCTCTGCTTTTTCTTTTGCCCAAAATGACATCGACCATGTGCTGCGTTTGGGCGGCAATACAGACCGTCAAAGGGAGCGTGTGGTTGCAGCCTTTGAAAAGCAGAAAACCACCGCTGAGATTGCCGAGATACTGAAAACGCTGTACCACGGCGGCAACGGCCTTGGCAGTGTGAGCGCATGGTATGCCGAGGATGGTATCCATCTTTCCCATGGGAAGTCTGTCCGTTATGACAGGTCTGCCCAGGTCATTTCCTGGGAGAGCGCCGCAGAGCGTATCGGGGAGCTTTTGGAGAGCGGCCAGTTTGCCTCCAATGTGGAGCTTGCAGAAGCGGCAGGCTATGAACGCTCCCTCCTTGCCACAAAGTTCTGGAACCTATATCACGATCTCAGTGAGGACGCCAGAGAAGCCGGATATTTGTCCTGCCTGTCAGAGATCAAAGGCAATGGTTTCCCGGAGGAGACCCGCCGCCTGACGGAGCAGCTGAGTGACCCGGCTTTCCGCCAGACACTCAAGGAAGAATACGCCGCCTTCTGGACTGCCTATCAGCAGGACCGTGACCTGTTGCGTTTTCACTATCATAGACCGAGGGAGATCTGGGAGAACCTGAAGGACCTTGACCTGCCCCGCAGGACCTTTTCTTCAGAGCTTTCCCAAGTGCCAACCGTCCAGCACTTTATTACCGAGGATGAGATCGACGCCGCCATGACCGGCGGAAGCAGTTTCGCCGGAGGAAAAGGCCGTATCTATGCGTTCTTCATGGAAAACCATACGGATAAGGAAAAAGTGAGATTCCTTAAAGACGAGTATGGCATTGGCGGACGCTCTCATGCCCTGTCCGGCGCAACACACAGCGGCGAAGATCACGATGGGAAAGGACTGCACTATAAAAAGCAGGACTGCCCGGATGTTCACTTGAACTGGGAAAAGGTTGCCAAGCGCATTACCTCACTTGTCCAGAAAGGCCGCTATCTTACCGAACAGGAACAGGCGCAGTATGACAAAATCCAGGCTGAAAAGGAACTGGCCGAAGAAGATGCCATCCAAGCCCAGCAGCCGGAGGTGGAGGAAGAAACTTCAAAGCCTACCCTTCGGGAGCAGTTTGAGCAGTATAAGCCTGTGGTGACTGCCGCCATATCTGAGGATGTGGCATATCGAAATGCCTGCGGTCATTCTGACCGTGAAAATGCTGTCATCGAGGGCAATGCCGCTGTGCGCCGTGCGGTTCTTGGTTCTAAGGATATGGAGCTGATCCGCCTTTATTCTGATATACCGGAGTTCCGCCAGCGTCTGCACCGGGAAGTGATCGACGAAACCTATCCAAAGCTCCATGAACTTCTGCGCCCTCTTTCTCAGGAAGATATTGATACTGCCCTTTGTGCATGGAACGGCAATATCGAGAGTAAACACGCTGTTGTCCGCTATATGAAAGACCATGCAAGAGAAAAAGATACCGCCGCATGGCTGGCTCAGGAATACGGCGGCAGTAACAGCAACAGCCTGTTCATTACTCGTGCCGGAAGCCCGGAAGAAATGCAGCTGCCCTGGCCGAAGGTACAGCGCAGGCTTGCCCAGCTCATTCAGGAGGACCGGTTCTATACCGAAGAAGAACAGGACCGTTTTGACAACATCGACCCAATCGCCATCCGGGAAGCTCTGGAGGAAAGAGGGATTGTCAACGGCCAGGTGGCAGACCCGGAAAAACTGGACAATGATCCGTTTATCCAACAGGTGATGTCAGATGCAGAGCAGATCGCAGATGCCGAGACAGAGCAGACTTCCGAAGTTTCCATTTCCGATGAGGAATATGATGCAGTTCGCCGCCCAATTCCGCAAAGAACCTCCTATGACCCAGCCGCCCCGGTCTATGCCGTGGGCGATACCGTGTATATCGAGGATGACGCCTATCAGATCACCGAGCTGCGGGAGGACACCGTACAGCTTCTGCCCACCGGGATGGTATATCCCATCTACCGGGCAGAGCGCAAAGAACAGTTCGAGCAGCTGCTTCGGGCAGACCGCCGCAATGCTTACTATACCGAGTTTCTTCCTACTGACCCGGACAAGGCAGATCAGGACTTGCGGGATGTATTGGCTCATGGACTGATGGATGAAGCGGATAAAAAGCAGATTTCCACGCTGCTGCAATCCGGCAGGAGCAACAGCGAGATCGCCTACTGGCTGAGCAGAGCCTATTCCGGTGAGATTGAGACACTGAATCTGGAGACCGGCGATATTGCCGATTACCGTACCACGGCACAGGGCATAGAACTGGAAGTCATGGATGCAGAGGAAAAGCGTCTGGCTATGCTGTATTTCCGCTGGGATGAGGTTGCGCCTTTGCTGCGCGGGATGTATGCCCGTCAGCAGGACGGTTTTGGACAGGAACAGCCCCAACCGGCTACCGAATCCCCGACCTTCCATTCCGAGACCATGGCCGTCTATCCGGGCGATAAGAACAATCTGCCTTATGATGTGGTGGTGGAACGGCTGCATATCGAGGAGCCGGAGCCGCCAGCCCCTGTGACAGAGCCGGAGAAAACCTTTGAGGAAGTGCTGGACGAACACCCGGTTTCCATTCAGGTCAATGGCCAGTGGCAGACCTTCCCGAATGTCAAAGCTGCCGAGGAAGCCTCCTATGAGGAATACAAGGCTAACCTGCGCAGCAATGCACAAAACTTCCGTATTACCGATGAGCATTTGGGCGAAGGCGGTCCGAAAGCCAAGTTCCAGGCAAATATCGAGGCAATTAAGCTGCTGAAATACCTGGAGGAAACCACCGCACAGGCAACGCCGGAACAGCAGGAAGTCCTATCCCGCTATGTGGGCTGGGGCGGTCTTTCTGATGCCTTTGACCCGGAGAAACCGGCATGGGCTTCAGAGTATGCCCAGCTGAAAGAGCTGCTGACCCCAGAGGAATATGCCGCCGCCAGAAGCTCCACCATCAACGCCCATTACACCAGCCCTACGGTCATTCAGGCCATCTATGAAGCGGTGGGCCGTATGGGGTTTGAGACCGGAAATATTCTGGAGCCATCTATGGGTGTGGGCAATTTCTTCGGTATGCTGCCGGAGGAAATGCGAAACAGCCGTCTGTACGGCGTGGAGCTGGACCCAGTTTCCGGGCGCATCGCAAAGCAGCTCTATCCCAAGGCGGACATCACAGTAGGCGGCTTTGAGACCACCGACAGGCGTGACTTCTTTGACCTTGCCATCGGCAATGTGCCTTTCGGTCAGTATCAGGTCAACGACAAAGCCTACAACAAGCTGAACTTTAGTATTCACAACTACTTTTTCGCCAAAGCACTGGATCAGGTGCGTCCCGGCGGCGTGGTAGCTTTTGTGACCTCCCGTTATACTATGGACGCCAAGGATTCCACCGTGCGCCGCTATCTTGCCCAGCGTGCCGAGCTGCTGGGAGCTATCCGTCTGCCTAATGACGCGTTCAAAAAGAATGCCGGTGCCGAGGTGGTATCGGACATCATCTTCCTCCAAAAGCGGGACCGCCCGCTGGACATCGTGCCGGAATGGACTCAGACCGGACAGACGGAGGACGGGTTTGCCATCAACCGGTATTTTATCGACCACCCGGAAATGGTGCTGGGCAGACAGGAGCCGGTAAGCACTGCTCATGGTATGGACTACACCGTGAACCCTATCGAGGGACTGGAGCTTTCCGACCAGCTGCATGATGCTGTGAAGTACATTCATGGCACTTATCAGGAGGCAGAGCTGCCGGAGCTGGGCGAAGGCGAAGCTATTGACACCTCCATTCCTGCCGACCCCAATGTGAAGAACTATTCCTATGCCATTGTAGACGGGCAGGTGTACTACCGGGAAAACAGCCGTATGGTGCGCCCTGACCTCAACGCCACCGCCGAAGCCCGCGTGAAAGGTCTTGTGGGACTGCGTGATTGTGTGCAGGAACTGATCGACCTTCAGATGGACGCAGCGGTTCCGGACAGCACCATTCGGGAGAAGCAGTCGGAACTGAATCAGCTCTATGACAGCTTTTCTGCCAGATACGGTCTCATCAATGACCGTGCAAACCGCCTGGCCTATGCAGACGATTCTTCCTATTACCTGCTCTGTGCGCTGGAAGTCATCGACGAGGACGGGAAACTGGAACGTAAGGCAGATATGTTCACCAAGCGGACCATCAAGCCCCATCAGGCGGTGGCTGTGGTGGATACGGCAAGTGAAGCACTGGCGGTGTCCATCTCGGAAAAAGCCTGCGTGGATATGGACTATATGAGCCAGCTTACCGGAAAAACAAAAGAAGAACTGGCCGGAGAGCTGCAAGGCGTAATCTTCCGTGTACCGGGACAGTTGGAGCAGGACAGAACGCCCCATTATGTGACTGCTGATGAATACCTCTCTGGCAATGTACGCCGAAAGCTGCGTCAGGCACAGCGGGCAGCACAGCAGGACCCGGTTTATGCAGTCAATGTGGAAGCTCTTACCGCCGCCCAGCCCAAAGACCTGGATGCGTCGGAAATTGAGGTGCGTCTGGGCGCTACCTGGATTGACAAGGAGTACATCCAGCAGTTTATGTACGAGACCTTCAACACCCCGTTTTATCTCCAGCGCAGTATCGAGGTCAACTATTCGTCCTTTACCGCTGAATGGCAGATCAAGGGGAAATCTTCTGTATCCTACAACGATGTGGCAGCTTATACCACCTACGGAACCAGCCGCGCCAACGCCTACAAGATTCTGGAGGATTCCTTAAACCTGCGGGATGTCCGTATCTATGACACCATAGAGGACGCAGACGGAAAAGAGCGCCGCGTACTAAACGCCAAGGAGACCACTCTGGCTGCCCAAAAACAGCAGGCGATCCGGGAAGCCTTTAGGGACTGGATCTGGAGAGACCCGGAGCGCCGCCAGACTTTGGTTCGCCAGTATAACGAAGAAATGAACTCTACCCGTCCCCGCGAGTATGATGGCAGCCATATCACTTTTGGCGGCATGAACCCGGCCATTACCCTGCGGGAACACCAGAAAAGCGCCATCGCCCATGTGCTGTATGGCGGTAATACCCTGCTGGCACATGAGGTGGGCGCAGGTAAAACCTTTGAGATGGTGGCCGCTGCTATGGAAGCCAAACGCCTGGGCTTGTGCCAGAAATCTCTTTTTGTGGTTCCAAACCACCTGACCGAGCAGTGGGCGTCGGAGTTTCTGCGTCTCTATCCTTCCGCCAACATCTTAGTCACAACCAAAAAGGACTTTGAGACCCATAACCGCAAAAAGTTCTGCGCCCGTATTGCCACCGGGGACTATGACGCCATCATCATGGGACACAGCCAGTTTGAGCGTATCCCCATCAGCCGGGAGCGTCAGGAACGGCTTCTCTATGACCAGATCGACGAGATCACTGAGGGCATCGCAGAGGTGCAGGCCAGCGGCGGCGAGCGTTTCACGGTCAAGCAGCTGGAGCGTACCAGAAAGTCTCTGGAAGCCAGACTGGAAAAGCTGCAAGCCGAGGGGCGAAAAGACGATGTGGTAACCTTCGAGCAGCTGGGTGTGGACCGTTTGTTTGTGGACGAGGCCCACAACTATAAAAACCTGTTTCTATACACAAAAATGAGGAATGTGGCTGGTCTTTCCACATCGGACGCACAGAAATCCTCCGATATGTTTGCCAAGTGCCGCTATATGGATGAGATCACCGGAAACCGTGGCGTGATTTTTGCCACCGGCACACCGGTCAGCAACTCCATGACCGAGCTTTACACCATGCAGCGTTACCTTCAGTATGAACGCCTGCAAGAACTGAACATGACCCACTTCGACTGCTGGGCTTCCCGATTTGGAGAGACCGTCACAGCTTTGGAGTTCGCTCCACTATTAGAGGTACAAAACAATTCCAGTCCATACAGAAATGCGCAAAAAAGGCAATCACATAAAAAATTGTGATTGCCTGATTTTTTTGCATTTATTGTTTCAAGGTTATGATTGTGTGGAAAGTACCGGAATCATTATCATAATACATTTGCAAATTTCCGTGATATTGTTTCACGACTTTTTTAATACTCTTGATTCCGAAACCATGTCTGCCCTTGCTTGATTTATGGGATACAGGAAGTCCATCCTGATCATATACAGGGGTGCTTCGGCAGGAATTTATGATTATGATAACGATAAAAGGTGAATTTTCCTTTTTTTGTACTGTAAGCTCAATAAAAGAATCAGGGATATTATCTGCTGATTCCACTGCATTATCCAATAAGTTGCAGAATAACGATGTTAAGTCATGCTGATAAATATTTTGAACAGTACCGCTTCTGATGTCAGTATGAAAAACAATATGTTTTTCATTACATTGTCGCTGGTAGCGGCAGAGAATTGCATTCAGCATTTCATTATCACAGATTTTTGAGGTTTCTTTTAAGTCAGAAGATTCCATAAGCTGTTGTATATAAGCATTTATTTTATCAGAATCATTTTTTTCATTGAGTAATTTGATAGATTGTAGATGTTTTTTTATATCGTGAATCAGAATGCTCTGGTTTTCATTTTGTGAAAGCATCATTTCATAGTATTCAACGGAATCCGATTCTTTCTGAAGAAGCAACTGCATATCAGTATATTCCTGTGATTTTTTCTGATTATATTGGTTGATGCCGAATACAAGCAGATTGACCATCAGCAGAAAAACAGCACAGATTGTTACCATAAAATCAATAGGCGGTGCAAAGGCTGATGTTTCACCCATTGCTGCAAAAGTAAAAATTATAAAAATAGACGAAACCGGAATTAACATTAAAAGAAGTTCGGAGTGATCGTACTGTTCCTGATTTGATTTTTTTCCTTTGAACAGATGAATTAATAAATAGATGACTGCAAAAAAGAAAATTTTGCTAAAAACCGTATAAAAAACAAGTTCGACATCTGTTTCTAAGAGAAAATGCGGAAAAAATCTTGATGTAATCCCCAGAACTGCAATTTCAGATATACCCATAATTGCTGTAAGGATAGCCGAATGGAAGAGTGCCAATAACAACTTGAGTTTAAACAACATATAAAGAAAAACAGTGTTAAACACAAAAAAGCTGACAACGTTTAGTCCTGTTTGTTCGAGCAGGGAAAGAAGAAACAATATTGTATAAAGAGCACTCAATAGTGCCAGCCTTATTTTACTGCTATAAGAAGAGGTAAAAAGGCTGGATGCGTATTGCCATAGTATAACTGCTTCTGTAAAAAAGCTAAAAAGAAGTAAAACGATATGTCCCATTTATTTTTACCTCATACTTTCCAGATATAGTAGATAAGCATTTTTAAAGGAACTGTATTTTCTGCGTGTCAGATAAGCTGCAATCTGCTGATTCGATAAATGTATGGTGGAATGATTAAAGTCCACAATATGTTCGAAATTAACAATAAAGCTCCTGTGTGTCTGGAAAAAACTGTTTTTGGGGAGTTGTTCCAGCCAATAATCCATATTATGAATGGAATCAAAATCCTGCCGGGTAGTATGTACAATTACTTTTCGTCCCTGTGCTTCTATTGTAATTATCTGTGAAGCAGGAAATGAATATACTCCCTGCTTAGTTTCAACAGGAATTTTGGTAGTAATGGAATTGTAATATGCTAAGGCGTCTTTCATATTTCGGAAAAAACGCTGCTTGTCCAAAGGTTTGGAAAGATAGCGGAATACATGAAAACGCATTGCTTCATCCAGATATTCAGAATATGAGGTCACCACAAAAATAATGACATTTTTGTTTGCTTTTTTTAATTCATTTCCTACATAAATTCCATTCATACCGGGCATTTCAATATCCAGAAAAACAATATCTTTTTCGCTTTTCTCAGCCAATAAAGATTCGCCACTGGTAAAGGAAACTAATTCGGGACATTTTAAATGATTTGACTCAAAGTAGGATTCAATATATTTCTGTAATTGTTCAATTATCAGAGTATCGTCATCACAAATTAAAATACGCATTTTTGCACCTGGCTTTCTAATGAATGTATATTTACATACATCTTATCATATAGAATTTCCAAATGCAAAAAATGCGTATGAAAAGACATTTTAATTACAATTTTGGTTCATTATATGTTTTTGTTTTGTTATTTCGTTTTACAAGTAGTTCGATAAAGTCTCCGGCATATGATTGTTTATGTGAAAATCAATGACAATCTTTAGGAAAGGAGAGAGGACATTATGAAGAAACGGGTAACTAAATCGGTTGCAAAAGGGATGAAAGCAGCATTAGATGTTGTGTTACAGACTGAAGCCAACACAGCTTGTGCGATTATGTATCAGCCAAAAGCACCGAAAGAATTAATGAAATACAGGAGAAACAAGTAATGGAAAAATGAGTTGATTGGATGGTCCGGTGTAATGCGATAAACGAGGCGGATAAGGAACTTTACAAGTATGCATTATATAGTTTTTTTCTATTGGTATCACCACTTATCCTTGCAGGAGGTGTTGGCTTTGGCTTAGGGAGTGTAAAACACGGAGTTGCACTTATTTTTCCGTTTATGGTTCTGAGAAAATTTAGTGGTGGTTATCATGCAAAAAATTTGCACACTTGTATTCTTGAATCTGGTTTTCTATTGTTTCTGTGCATAATGTTATCAATGCATGTGCAATGTGATTTGAAGTTGGCAATAGCTACAGTTATTGCGTCTGTGAGCCTGATTACATTTAGTCCAATAGACAGTGAAAACAGAAGACTTGATACTAACGAGAAAAGGACATATAAAAAAACAACAGTGTTCTTCGTGATATTGTTTGGGCTGTTAGATATAGCTTTATTCTTGCTGGGAAAGTACATCTATACAATCTGTTTTTCTGTTGGAATATTACTGACAGCAGGCTTACAAGCACCTTGTATCGTAAAGAAAATGTGTAAATCGACCAAAAACAGACTGTAAATGTCGTTTGGTGCAAAAGGGGTTGAAATCATGGCAAAAATAAAGATAATAAAGTTTGTCATTGATTTGATCAAAGTTCTTTATTTACAGTTAATTCAGTTTGTTCATTGAAAGGGAGTGGATTCCAATGGGACAATGATAGAATTCTATCACTTTAAATTGAGTAGTTCGGTTCGGAGTAGTTAAACGGACATAATGGAGGTAAAAGATTAAAATGACACATAAGAAAGAAGTTGTTTTTAGCTTGTTGTTTGTAATAATGGTGTTATGTACAGGCTGCAGTGATAAAGATAATGGAGATACGTCTAAAAATAACAGGACTTCAGGAGAATCATTTGTTCAAGAAGAAACTATTGAGAGTACTGACAATATAGACAATACAGACAATGCAGACGGCAGCTCGGCACCAACGCCAGAACTGAAAACGCCCCGAACGAAAAAGGAATTGGAAGATGCGCTTGGTACAGTGAATGAGTCGGGAAAATGGACGCCACCAGCCGGTTCTCATATAGATCCCAAAACAGGTAATATACTGAATAAAGATGGGGTCGTGGTTGGAACTACTCAGGAACCTTATAGTAAAGCGCGTCCAGGTTCTCAAGGATGATGATATGGTGTAAAAAAAAACAGGAAGCAGTCCTTATGGAATGCGCTTTGTGCCAGTGAAGAGCAGTGGGGTTGCCTGTTCCAATAGTGGTATATGGAGAAAAACTGGTCAGACAGGAAGAATGTATACTGATTATGGATCTGGAGACACTGGTACAGGTACTAGTGTGCTGACCGTTTTATACTTAGTCTAATTATTTTTCACCACCACATCAAATTTAGGATAGAGAGATACCAGCTTAGTTCGGGCATTATCGGTAGTGAACTGCCATTGGATACAGGCGGTATGTTCATTGCGGTTGCCCTCCCATGCTGCCAACTCCTGACGGAGCAGTACTATGTCCGCAATTCTACGGGACAGACACTGACGTGTCATTACATTAAGTTCTATTTCGGCAATATCCAGCCAGCTCCCATGTTTGGGAGTGTAATGGATTTCCAGCTTTTTGGCAATCCTGCGGGCTTCCGGAGCTGGAAATGTTTTGTACAGGGATGAAAGCGCATGGGTGTTCAAATTGTCCATGACAAGTATGATCTTATCTCGGTCAGGGTAACTGACATCCACTAAATACCTGATTTCCTCAGCCCAGTCAACTGCAGTACGGTGTTCCCGGACACTTACATGCCGTACGCCGCCCAAAGGCTCCACAAATACAAATATGCTGCATAAGCCCTTTCGGACATATTCGGAATCGGTTTTCTGTGTGTCACCTGGGCGCATGGGCAGAGGTTCTCTGGTTTCCCCGAGAAGCTGGTAGGGTTTTTCATCCATGCATACCACTGGAACTTCAGGGTTATATGGCATTTCATAAATGTCCAGGATATCCGCCATGCAGGCTACAAATTCTGCGTTTTCTTTTGGAGGGATACACCAGTAGGAGTTTTTGTGAGGTCGAAGTTCATTTTTTTTAATGTTTCCCGTATGGTTTCCCTTCCAACCGGAATATCAAGCTCAACACGGGCTTTTTCCTCCAGTAGCCGGATCGTCCAGCGGGAATGTCCCTCCGGGACAGGGCCGCAAGCCATCTGGATAATACGTGTTTCGGTACGTCCATCCATTTTACGGAGCGCAGCGCTGGAATTGGGGCTGATATTGTAACGGACAATATTCGTTATGCCATTTTTGACATAAGACTGGACGATATTAGTTATAGTGGCAGGGCAGACTGCATAACTGCGGGCAATCTGGGAATGGGTAAGCCCGGTTCCCTGTTCTTCGTCCAGTTCAAGCAGTATCTGACACCGTTTTAAAACAGTTTTACAAGTCTTTTTGTTACGGATAGTCTTTTGAAGTGCTGCTCTTTCATCATCGCTGAGCTTAATAATATAAGTCTTAGGTCTTGCCATAGTCGCCACCGCCGTTTCTTTTTATTGTAACATGGAATAGCAATATATGGAAGAATTATTTGGCTAAGTATAAAACGGTCAGCACACTAGGTATTTAGGTGCAAGAATTGATGACGATTATTATCCGAGTAATGGTTATACATCTACTTATATGAGGTGCTATTGTAGCGCCGTTTTACATAGGTGAGGGAAAATAATGAAGCGGAAAAGGTTTTTAGTAGGATTTGTATTGGTGGGAGTTATATTCGGTGATATCAAGTCATTATAAAGAGGATATTGATATTTTATGTGATGTTGTATATGAGGTTAAGAAAGGAATGTTGAAAAAAATCAGATAAAAAGAAATGTATCGTGAGGAGTGATGAATATAGGAAAAGTATTACTGATATTTTTTGAAGGAAACGAAGAAAAGGTAATAGATTCTATTATTTCAGTCTTAGGCGTTGGTAGAGAGAAATTTGCATTTCAACAAATGTATTCGAACTCAGAAGTGAATTACAAAGATATAATTTTTGATTTTAAGCGACGAGAGGTTGTTAAAAGTAATGAAGAAAAGAAATTTACATATACAGAGTTTGAAATCCTCCAGCTTCTCGCTCAAAATCCCGGCAGGGTAT
>ENA-OPDC01000676-OPDC01000676.1-human-gut-metagenome-genome-assembly--contig:-NODE-676-length-13325-cov-3.035569_pt1 | contig 13325 bp, 4 predicted proteins | sample MGYA00241620_ERZ501503 | MGnify/ENA primary metagenome ERZ501503 (study PRJEB25962, sample SAMEA2042659) | human gut metagenome | biome: human gut; feature: human-associated habitat; material: faeces...
CCGCCACTCGGGTACGCGTAGCTGTTGCCACGATAAACCACACGGCTGGCTGCGGTGGATATGTAGTACATATCGCAGTAATGCGTCGAGGAAGAACCCGAAACGGAACCCACCGGAACCACGTCCATGTACTTGCCATGTGCAATGGCCGTTATCCATACGCCCGAGCTTGTGCCTCCTTTCACCATACGGGTCGTGCCGTCAGGCATCCAGATGCGCCACTTGCCGGCGTTGCCGCTATCATTAGGAAGGTCAACGCCGTCCATCATGTCATACTTATGACCGTAGATATCCTCGTAGCCAAGGCAGCAGATATTGTTCACCTGCGTGACAGTAGCACCGCCGTAGTCATCCTCGCCGCGATACCAGGCGTACTGGTGGACCATATTGTCCACAAGCGAGTTCGTCACGTTCGGGTTGATGGCGTGCGCCTCTTCATAACCGATCGTATCGGTCATGCCGTGTGAAGCGGTACCGCCGGTGGTACGGTTGTTAGTATGCTGACCCGCGCCGCATTGTTCCTGGCTGTCACGACGGCCATAGGCGGCGTAGAAGAGGTTGGCGATACGGGAGTGCATCAGCGCGTCAATCTGCTGCATACCACGCTGTACCGAGTAATAATGGAAGTCGGCCCAGCTCATGCTCGCCGTAGTGCTGCCGCCGGTGATACAGGCGCGGAGCTTGGAACCGACAACCGAACTGCCCACAACCGCGCAAAGGTGCTCGTCATTGGCTACCCAATCCGGCTCCATGTCCTCGATCCTGTCGGAATTGGAAAGCACTACCTTGTCGAACTCCGCGGTGTTCAGAACGGAGAAGTGCAGCGCTGTGGCACCGGCAGGAACGTCAGCGATCAGGTACATGCCCGCCTCGAACTTGTTGGAGAGGGTCGGAACAACGATGGAACTGACTACGGCGCCGGTATTGTCAGTGAACACGCTGCCGACAAGGTTCGTACCGGGAACGCTCGGGAACCGGACACGCTTGTGCCCGCTGACGTTCACCTTGCAGACGGAATACGTGGTGTCGGCACTGTAGCTGTTCGCGAGCGTGTCCTTGCCGCTCATGATTTTACGACCGCTCAGGTAGCCGCCGGCTTCCTTGATGTCATCCAGCGTGAGGATATCGGCATCAGGAACGGAGGGCATGTCGTCCCGGCCCTTGCTGCTGTAGCAGGAGTAATGCTTGCCATTCAGGTAGTCGTTGATGCCCTTTGACCAGAAAAACGGCTCGAACATCATCCAGTCGCCCTCGCTGCCGTCAAGTCTGGCGGCGCTGCCGTCGGCGTAACGGTTGGAATTGCCGTCGTCCAGCGGGTAATAGGTCATCTCGCCGTCGAGGTTGTTCACCGTCGTATCGACATTCGCGATCTTCACGCTGCGCGTGGTAGGCTTCCTGGTCACTTTCGCCAGTACACGGTGACGATGTTTCAGGATGGCGGCGATATGCCCGCTCGTCCTGTAAGGAGTACCGTACTTGTAACCTGTCCTGTTGTCCGGGTTACTGATATTGGCATCGTCGGCCACATCATCGTCGGACTCGATCATCGTGTATTCGGGCTGGAGGATGTTCAGTTCCGGGAAATGGGCTTTCAACGCCTCGTATCTCTCATCCTCGACATAGTTGGTAAGACGCACCGTACCCACCAGCGCGCACGTGTCCGTGGCGTTGCCTTCAGCGTCCACGCCGCCCATCTTCATGAACCGGTTCAGCCACGTGCCGTCATCCTTCCGGTCGATGCCGGTCACGCGGATGCGTTCCACGCCGGAACAGCGGTTCAGCAGGGTTTCCCAGTTCAGTCCCGGACAGCCGTCCACGATAAGCGTCCTCACTTTACTGTAGTTCTCCAGCGTGAGCCCGCTTGTGGCCAGTTTGCCCAGATATTCCAGTTTCAACACGGTCAGCGTGCCGGGAAGCCAGGCCCTCGTCAGAGGGGCACCCTTGGCGAAGGTCACGCTCTGCACCTGCGTGCCTCTCGCGTCAAGTTCCTCCAGCTTGGTCTGGTTCGTGAAGTCAAGCTCGGTGCTGGTGTTGCTCCCGGTCTTGGCCTGTGCCTGGTTGCGCAGGTTCACCTTACGCAGCTGGCGGCAGCTGCCGAGGTTCAGCCACCAGCCCGTCGAGCCGGTGGAGGGGCTTTGCAGGTTCAGCTCACGCAATACGGTACATTTACCCAGGTCAAGGCCGTTCTTCAGGCGGTCCGAGGCGCCGGTCATGTCAAGCACCCTCATGCGGCTCGCGCCGTAGATACGCAGGGGGTCGTTTACCGTGTAGGCCCCCGTGATTTGAAGGGTGGCCACCTTGCCGCCCTCCACGATGCCGGTACCCCCGATATTGGGGCTGTTGTTCGTGCCGTAACCGAAAGCGTACACCTCGCTCGCCGTGATCTTCACCACGTCGGCGGCATCGGAGGCGGTACGGGCCATGTAAAGGTCGATGTTGTCACTCGTGAAGTTGCTCGTGCCGTATTTGGCGTCCAGGAGGGCGAAACGGTTCTTCACGAAGTAACTGCGGTGCGCGGCGTTGCTTCCCTGCAGGGCGTAGATGAACGGCCATTTCTTGCCGTAAACCTCTTCCATGTTCGGGCGGATATACTTCAGGTAGCCGCTCTTGTTGTACGCACGGTCGCTCCAGTTACCCGCCTGCTCGACGTCAAGCATCGACAGCACGCGCTCGACCGTCATTTTCGCGCGGTAAGCGGCGGCGCAGGCTTTCAGCTCGTCCTGCAGGTTGGCCAGGACAAGGTTCCAAAGCCAACTGTCGCGGCCCTCGAAGGCGTATTTCCCCGCCTCCGCGTCCCACGTGTCACGGTCGATCGTGTAGTCGTAGGCAAGGAAACAGTCGTTCCTCTTGGCAAGCTGGGTGTCACCGTCGTAATAGTTGGTGTACCAGATCAGCCCGTCCCAGGTACGCAGGAGGATGTTCTTCGCGCGCTGGTCAACGCTCGCGAAGTAGTCGGTGTGCACGTAGTAGGTCAGCAGGTGGTCCACGTCAAAATACTGCCCGATTTCCTTCCTGAACTTGTCGCTAACGAAGGTGGCCAGGTCGTCCGCGGTAGCGTTTGCCGGGACACATGAACGGATCCAGCCGAAAAGGCGTTTCAGCGCGGACTGCTGGGCCGCGTTCAGGCCCGCCCATTTCACGTCGTCCGGATAGTTGGTTTCCAGGCCGGCATCGAAACCGGCGGCAAGGTCCGCGTCGCTGGAACTCTGGAAAAGGCAGACCCTCTCGCCGTTGTTCAGCGTCTCCAGCGTCATCGGGCAGGAAGGGGTGAAACCGTCAAGCCCCTCCATGCCGAACAGCCGGCCGCTCTTGCTCTTCTCGTTGTTGAAGTTGTACTGCCCGTAGTAGGTGCTCTCCCCGTCGGCGGTCTCCGCGCTGAACACGTCGATGGGGAAACCGTCGATGCTCTGCCGGATCTTCACCGCGTTCAGGTCACCGCCCGCCTGTTCCAGCTGGTAACGCTGCGGAGGGGTCAGAAGGCCCAGTTCGAGCATCGTGTCGTTGTACAGCTTCGCCCCGCCCGTGTTCAGGGACATGGACGAGTCGGAATAGTCGGACTTCATGCAGAACAGGTCCATCGGGATGCTCCCGGGACGCATCATATACCTGTTGCCACCAAGGGGGTCCGGGGTACCGTTGATCTCGAAACTGAGGTTCGCGCCGCCCTTGGTGAAGTAGATGCGGATGTTCTTGCTCGGGTATTTCGTGGAACTGGTACCCTGGATGCGGATGTAGCAGTCGCGGAGGACGAAGTCGTACTCCTTGCCGAAAGGGGACCAGAAATAGACGTCGGCGATGAAGTCGGTCTTCTTGTTGTTCGTCTCGTTCACCTCGTCAAGGCCGCCCTTGCGGACGATGCGCATCACGCCCTTCCCCTTGGAACGCAGTTTGTCGATATCGACGTCGCCGCTGCCGCCCAGGATATCGTTCTCCTCGTACAGGCGCATCATGTCGTCGCTGCTGCCGGCATCCACCATCCGGTTATCCAGGACTTCGTCATCGCTCAGGGCACGGTTGTAGATACGGATGTTCTTCAGTTCCACATCGGCGGACGCGCTGTCGACGGTGATGCCCGCCGGGGTGTCCTGGCGGAAGTAGTAGCTGTTGTCGTAGATGTCAGCACCGGCACGGTTGCCGTTCACGTAAAGTTCCATCAGGCGCCCGTCACCGCGTTTGCCGATGACGAAGGCGACCTTCAGCCACTTCTCGGGGGCGAACTTCGTGCCGATCTTGATTTCACGGCTCGCGTCCTCGCCGTCCTCGTTCGTGTAGTGCAGGATGGTGCCGGTCTTGACGCTCGCCTCCTCGCTCGTGACACTAAGGCCTTTCCCCTTGTCCATGCAGCTGATCACCTCGCCCTGACGGTCCGTCACGCCCGATACACGGAACTCCATCTCGATGGTAGCGCCGGAGGCGCCGGCATCGTCCTTGAACAGCTGGTAGCCGATGACGGCCTTCGCCCCGCCCGTCAGTTTCAGGCTGTCACCCGTCCAGCCGTTGCTGCTCCAGTCGAAGCCCTCGAAAATTGTTTTCACGCCGTTATACTCCCACCGCGCCGGGTCGCTCTCGCTGTTGCTGCGGCCGGACGGGCTAAGCTTCACTTGAAGGCCGTAGGTGGCCTCGCTGATGTCGATGCCGCTCTCGACCACGTCTATGTGGAAAGTGTAGGCGGTGGCACCGACCTTCAGCTGCATCTGCTGCCGGCCCTGCTCCGTGAAGCGGTTCCGGTAGGTCTGGGCGGTACGTGGGACACTCACCGTCTGGAGAAGCGTGCCGTTCCTGTAGATGCCCACACCCGCCGGGGTGGTACCGGGGTCGTAGGCGGCAAACTTGAACTCGCAGCTCTCGTACTGCCCCACCTCGATGACCGGGGAGAGGTGGTCGGCACCGGTAAGGATACGGCCGTCCCGGTGGGTGACCATCAGCCCCACGTAGGGGACGCTGCTGCCGCTCTTCAGGATATCGATATGGATACTCTCGCTTTTGAGCGTCAGGCCGTCACCGGCATCCATCTCGGCGACCATCTGGACGGTATGCCGGCCTACCGCCAGGGAGGACATGGAGAGCGGGAAGCTGCTGTTGGTCGTACCGCTGCGGGTGACCGTGTGGGCGTTCTGCTGTTTGCCGTCCACGTAAAGGGTCACCACCTTCGTGCCGGTGCCGCTCACGCCGTAGGGGATGTTCACGGTCTCCTGCGCGCCATAACCGCCGGAAGCCAGGCCGGAGGCGATATTGTAGCTGCTGGACAGGGCCAGCGTCACGCTGCGCACGCTAACGTACGCCTGCCGCTTCTGCGCCTTGCCGGTGGTGGGGTCGGTGGTCTCGGCTATCACGTAGATGTCGCTCGTGCCGGAAAGGAGGTATTTCGTCAGGTCGAGCGTGTACGTGCCCTTGCTCACGTCCCGCGTCGTCTCCGAATAGGTGGTGGTGGCGCCACGCCTCACCTGGACGGTGATTTTCGCTTTCTGGCCGGTACTCTCGCCCTTCTCGTCGCCGCTGCCGTACTGGTGGTCGTAGGTATAGGTCAGCCTTACCGGGTCGCCTTCCTTGACGGTGGGCCTGTCAACACTTGCGCCAAGCACTATCTTCGTCGTGCTGCCCTCACCGCCGCCACCGCCGCCTCCGGCAGGGATGTCGAAACCGGTCACCTCGACACCGCTTTTGTTCTTCAGGCTCACGTGGACGGTGGTCTCGTCGTCGCTCAGTTCGGCGGAGCTGTCGAAGATGGTATTCGCTTCCACCTCGCCCAGCTTCGCCGCCACGGCACGGTTCTCGACCGGGTTCGTGCTTTCGGCGTTCAGGCTCTCGTCAACCTCCAGCTTATCGATGGTCAGGCTCACGTTGCCCTCCGCATCGGGGATTTGCTTCTCGCCGTTCACCGTCAGGCTCTTCATCGTGCCGGCCCCGCCGAAATCCTCCCAACTCGCGGCCTGTTCCCAGCTCTCCACGCTCGTGCCGGTGAACTGTTTCGTCTCCCATCTGCCCTGCGCAACCTCGTAGGTGATGCAACGGCCCTTGTACCGGTATTTCACGTTTACGGCGGCGATGGCCGTCTCCAGGGTATAGTAGCCGTTTTCCAGGGGAACCTCCTCCGTCACGTTGTACGTGTTGCCGCCGCTACCCGTACCGCCGGGAATGTCGGTGGAGGTGATTGCCTGCCCGTTACGGCCCAGGATGGTCAGTTTCACCGTGTCGTTCTTCTCGTCAGGGACGGCTGTCATGCTACCCACCAGGCTGCCGTCCACGGCTGCGGCGGCATCCTCCGCCTTCTTGGCGGCGGCGGTGGCCGTACCGGCAGCGGCATCGGCGGTTTCAGCGGACCTGTTTGCGGTACCGGCGGCGTTCGTCGCGGTCTGGGCCGCATTGGCGGCGCCGGTCGCGGCATTATCGGCCTTCGTGGCGGCAGCGTTAGCCACCGCCGCCGCGTCCTCCGCGGGTTTCCGGAGCAACGCCACCGGCGCAAGCACGACCTCCTGGCCGCGCATCGCAGGAAGGCTCTTGATATTGTCCAGCGAGGTGACCTCGGCCAGTTCATCGACACTCTGGCTCTCCGACTTGATGGAGTTCAGGATGTCCTTCTTCAATTCGTTCTTTTCAGATTCTGTCAGTGCCATAAATTATCCTCCTTATCTTTCTATCAGTTGTACAACCTGCGAGTAACAGCCGGGAGTCAGTCCGGAAACGGCCTCCTTTATCAACACGGCATCTTCCGATGTGATTTCAATCTCACCGCCAGTGTCCATTATCCGCATACAAAGGTGATACGCACGCATCTTCTTACCGTTGTCTGTCTGCATATTGCCACTTGGACGAATACCCGTCCCGTTGAAAAGGCACTGGGCCACGATATGACCGATTACCTGCGGGTTGCCATCAACCAGCAGGGGTTCACCATTAAAATCCTTAAAATCCGCATTAAAATTTACCTTCATAATTACATGATATTAAATACCCGACATTTTGACAACAATACCATTGACAACTTCAAGGGTATAATTATTAGTTAGAAAATCATTCTTCACAGACCATCTGAAAGTCCCGGAAACACCCTTCCGGTAAGTATAGGTCCCGTCACTGCCTAAAGTCCATTCCGTACCATAATTGTTCGAAAGGATGTCGCCACAATATACCGCACCGTTCACATGTACGCCCCCGTCAAAAAAGCCGGCATAAGAATTGGCACTTATCGGGTAACTTTGTCCGGATGATTTGCTGGAAGCATAAATGGCGGCACCGCCCGTATTGGAACCGACAACCTTCACTCCGAACCGCCCCTGAGTGGCGGCATTGAAAGCGACATCCACAACCCCATCCATAGCGGTCTGGGACACTCCGAGTTTCAAACTGCGGGAATCGTTGCCGAAGTAATCACCCGCTTTCCAGAACAAACGGCCGGACTCTATCGTAAAACCGCCGATCTTGCCATCCTGGGCATGAACGGTCCCGTATATTTTTGCATTGCGTGTCTCAATACTACCATCTTGCAGAATTTTAAAATTATTGTTAGCCGTAACAAGCCCCTCAAGGGTAATGTAGTCGCCTTTGATTTTTATACCGTCACCGCCGACACCAACAAGGGATTTTAAATTTCCGTCGCCGTCAATGGCGTATAACCCGGAATATTTGGAAGTAACCATCAGACCTGTCTCTTCCAACATATTCTCGTCCTTATCAAAGACAGCCGCCGAAATCTTCACCAGACGCTCCGACTGCTCGAAAAGTGTTTTATAACGGTGCGCCAGCGATTCCACGCGGTCGGTAGAGAGTATGAGCATGTACAGGTAGATGTCACCGGTGAAAGACAGCTTGAAGTCTCCCGTACCGTTCCAAAGGCCGCTACAGGTATATTGCACGTAGCCGTCAGTCGCGGGCAGTTCCTCTTCCACTTCCATGCTGTTGAAGTTGGCGAACCCCGTCTTATCAACACCCACGAACTCCACCCGCAGGGTTCCACCGACCGCACAACGGTAAAAGAAGGTCAGGTACACCGGGACGGCTTCCTTCTCCCCGCTGCCGTTTTCAGGCATGGAGGGGATGCTTTTCAGGTTCGCGCGTTTCTGTAAGATGTACTTGTTACGAATACGCACGACCTTACGGCCGTCATCCTCGGTCACACTCGCGCCGTCACCTTTCTTCGTCAGCACGTTGCCGTTCGCCCAGACCCACCGGTTCCCCACAAGGAAGAACACCGTCTCGTTCTCCGTGTTCCATTTCATAAGGCCGTCGTCAAAGGCGGGGTTATTCAGGTATCCGCGGTCGGTGGCGAAGTCCTGGCGCAGGGCGGTCACCACACTGGTGATACGTCCCTCGACGATCTCGAATTTCGTCTTGATATCCTCGCCTGTCACCAAAAGGAATGTCCCGCGCAGGTAGGCGTTGTCGCTGTAAAGGCCGTTGCCGTGCGGCTGGTTGTCGGCGGGGAACCAGTCGTCGCTGATGCCGTCCAAGTTACCCAGGCGGGCACGAAGGCAGCCGGTGAAGTTTTTCGCCTTCACGCCGTCCATCACGTCCATGCGGGGCTGCCCGTCCTCGGTGGCGGATATCAGGATCAGGTTCTGGCGCAACGGGTTTTCCGTATTACCCATCAGCACACATTCGTCACCGGGGGCAGGAAGGGAAGTTCCGAACTCATCCACGCCCACGAGGATGGAATCACCCTCCACGCCGGCAACCTCCACCCAGTAGCCTTTCAGGTTCCCGCCGGTAAACGTGGCGCAGCGCATCAGGTCATGCGCCCGGAAGGTATTCGCCTGCTCGAAGGTGATTTTATAAAAGCCGTCCTCCAGAACGGCGGTCTTTATCTTGCCATTGGCGGCGGACACACAGAGCTGGCCGCCCACGCTGCGAACCTTCTCGATAAGCAGTTCCAGCACCACCATGACCTGGCGCACCGTCAGCTTGTCGATGGTAAGGTGCGAAAGGGCGTCCTCCATCCACAACCGCCAGCCCTCACCCAAAAGGCCGTCCACGAATTTCGGGCTGCGAAGAAGCTCACGCACAACAAGGGTCAGCAATTCGGCGTTGCCCTTGCCGTCGATGTGGCCGTTCTCCTCCGGACCGATGCCGACGCCCTCCTCGAAGGTGATTTTCTTTTTCGCGCGGTCGGCCTTCTTCTTGCTGATGAACTCCGCCTGGCTTCTTCTGGCCGAGAAAAGGTTGTTGTCGGTGGGAAGCGTGTTATCCCAGCTCCTTATGATGTCGGGAAGGTTCGCGCCGGCCGTTCTGGTATAATTCCTCACCTCCTCGATACTCCCCTTCAGGCTTTCCATCACGCCGGTGGAAAGCGCGTCACCGATTTCAAGATCCACCTGTGAGGGGAGCGCCACCTTCCGCGTGATTTTCGTGATACGACTCAAGCGATAACCCGTTTCCGGGAAATACTCCGTGCTTTCCAACCGGACGCGGCGGCCCGGGTAAAGGTCTATCCCGTTACGCTCGACATACACGTGGTCCGTCGGGCCCTTGTACACGGAAACGTCGACGGCGTTCTCCGCATTGTACCTGTTCACCGCCGTCAGGTATTCCTCCTCGGCAAGCGCGTAGTATTCGTCAGGCATGCGGATATTCCAGAGGATATACCTGTCACCCGCTTTCGGGACAAGGCGGTCACCGGGAAGCTGCGTGTCGTCATCATACGGCCAGATGGTGATGATCTCGAACTCGCGGGTGTCACTGTCGAAGTTCACCTCGAAATAGTAGGTGCCGTCCTCTTCCTCGCCAAGACCGGCAAGTTCGCCACCTTCCTGGAAGGAGACACGTTTCACCTTGCCGGCAAGTTCGTAAGCGTTGGGATCGAAGTTCAGCGTGTCATCCCGGAAATACCAGATCACAAAAGGGTTGCCGTCCTCATCCGTCACCTGCGCGCTGCGTACAGAGGTCACGGTACCCACGCGGCGGGGATAGATATCCGCGAAGGCGTCCTTCTCGTAGTGGTGGTGGATGCCGTACTTGTCCGTGTCCACATCCACATATTTGGCACCGTCGGGAAGCTGGAGGCGGCTGTGGCCGTATTTCTCCGGGTCGATGTTCCGGGAACTGCCGATCGGAAACAGGCGGGTGTAGAACTTCGCGCCGTCGGCCTTGTCGCGGGAAAGCTCCGTCAGCCCTTTGCCGTAGGACAGGGTAACCTCCTCACCGTGTTCGCAACGGCAAAGGTTCACAGTCTGGCCTTCCACCCACCACTCGGCGCCCGGCACCTTGCCGGCAAGTTCCTTCAGCGCGTCAGGGCAGTACTTCCCCTCGTAGTCGATGACCACGTTCTCGGTACCTTCCACACGCCCCACTTTCCAATCGGTGATGCCGCCCATGCCGTCATTGATGGACTTCACAATCAGGGCCATGTGTTCCCGTGGCGGGGCGGTCAGCGTAAATACCGGCTCAGGGTCGCCGTCCACCACGTTCAGGACGAGGAAACGTTTCATCAGGCTCTCGATGCCGTAGAACTTCACGTCGTATTTCCACTCCTGCGTACTGCGTTCGTCCGGAAGGTAACGCTCCTGGAGCCAGTAGCGCTCGCCCTCGAAATCCACGTAGTCGTTCACCTCAAGCGCCACATACTCGTACAGGGTGAAGGAGAGCGTCAGCACGTTGTCCGACTGGATCGCCTTCACCTGCGTCGAGCTGTCGTCCGGGGAAAGGACCGCCTTCGCCTGCCTGTTACTGTCATATACCGTTAAAAGCATGTTCGAATGGTGTTTGAACGTTGTTTAAATGATTGGTTCGGGTTCGCGGAATTTCACCTTGAAGCGGCCGGCCTGCACGCCTTCCCGCCAGAGGTAGGTCAGCGGGGTGAAGCCGGGACAATCCAGGTAATGCACGCGAAATGTCAGCTCCAGCTGCGGGAAATACAGCGAGAGCCAGCCTTTGTCGCCGGTTTTCAGGAAGGAGATGAAGGACATGTATTTCTTCAGCCACTCCCCTTTACCCGGGGCATACAGGGCAAAGGTCAGCGTGATGTCGCGCGCTTCGTTGGCCACTGTCAGAATGTCGGAATATTTCTCCCCGTTCTCCTCACGTATGTCCACGGCGGTGTGCGCTTTCGTCTTGCTCGCGGCAAGGATGGCTTTCAGGTTGTCACGCCCGCCGCGCTTCTCTTCGGTCAGGAATACGCCGTACTCCGTCCAGATATCGGTGCCGTTGATAAGGAACAGCCCGCCCATGATTGGTTCCATGCTCATGATGATTTCATTCTTAGTCCGTCACGTATGATTCGTTTTATATCTTCCTTTATCTCGCCGAGGAAACCGGCGCTTTTACCGGTATTCTCCGCAATCTTAGCCAGGTGTCCCTCGGCGCTGGCCATGCGGCCCGCCACGTCCTCGGTCTTCTCGTCAATGCTTACCCAATGGTTCAGGCCCGAAGTGAACATGCCTTCCAGTTTAGTGCCCTGGTCCTGCGACATGGCCGAGAAGCCGCCGGCGCGGCCGGTCTGCGTTGTGGATTTACCCTCCTCCGTGATGCCGGCAGTGTCAAACATCTCCTCCTTCTTGGCACGGGCACGCTCGAAAATGTCCGAGTACCGGGTGCGCAACGTGTCGGCTTCCTCCTTCGACAGGATACCGTCGCTCATGAACTCGGCGAACGTCTCCTGCCATTTCTTCAGCTCGTCCGAATAGGTGCCGTTCACGATGGATTTCAGGATGGCGTTCTCCATGAACTCGTCCACGCTCGCGATCACGTCTTTCGAGTCCGTCTCGAAATCCTTCAGCAGGTCCTTCATGCCGCTGCGGATACCGTCGAAAGAGGTGTCCGTGATGGCTTCCTGCCATTGCCTCTGGAGTTCCAGCAGCGTGTTCGCGTCAGAGACGTACTCGTCAAGCCACTGGCTCTGGTCGTACTTGCCCGAATGGAGTTTCTCCCAGATGTCGGGAAGTTCCTGGAGCCGGGCCAGTTCCTCGGGGGAAAGGCTCCAGAGGGAATCGGTATCCCGCACCGATTTGCCCAGGTAGGCGGAAACCGTGTCCCAGTCACCGCTGCCCATGGCCTTACCGATGTAGTAGTTGTTCGAGTGGTGCGAACTGTGGTATCCCATCTTTGCCGCGAGCATCTGGCGGTCGTTCTCAATTTTCTGCTGCTGTTTCTCGTAGGCACTCCGGTAGTACTCGGTGGAACGTGCGCCGCCGGAGCTGGCCATCTCGTCGGTCAGCTTCTCGATGGCGGTGGTCAGGTACTTGTTCGATTCGGTCAGCCGATCCACCAGCGCGTTCACCTCCCTGGCATTGCCGTGCGAGGAGAACAGGCCGAAGGTCACCGTGTCCAGGATGTCCCTCACCCCGTAGAAAAGTGAGCTGCCGATCTGCGTGAACAGTTCACCGGAAAGGATGTTCTCCAGGATACCGTTCACCGCACCGAGCACGGAATCAAGAATACCGCTTACCAGCGTACCGATTCCTTCCTTCAGCACGTCAAGGATGGAAAGCACCGCCGCGATGATCTGCCCGATGATGCCGCCGTTTGAAAACGTCTCGGCAAGGGTACTGCCTACCGTACCCATCACACCGCCCATGTTCTTCGTCGCCTCGCCCAGTTTGCCGAGCCCCTGGGCCACGCCGGCAAGGGAACCGGACTTCAGGCTTTGGAGCCCCTCGGCAAGCCCGGTAAGGGATGAAACGGCGTTCGTGCTGGACGTGCGCAGGTCCTGCGCCGCCTTGTCGTTCGCCTCTGTCAGGGTGGCCACGCTCGCCGAGGCGGCGTCGAAAGCTTCCTGCGCGGTAGCCACCAGTTCTTCCGCTTCCTTCATGGCGGAGGGGTCACCGCTTTCAGCGGCTTTCTTCTGTTTTTCCTGCGCCACCACCAAAGCGTCAGCGGCGGCCTTCTCCCTTTCCTTGGCCTCTGTCAGCTCACGCAGCGTCGTCTGGTAGGCAGAAAGGTCACGGGAAACGTCCTTGAACATGTTCCGGTTGATACCGCCCGCGCTCCGGTCCTCCAGCTTCGCGATCAGCTCGCTGATCACCTGTTTGTCCTCGGCACCGGCATTCCGGTACTCGTCGGAGGCGGCATACTTCCGCAGCTTCACCAGCGTGGGGCGCAGCTGCTCTTCAAGCAGCCCGCCGAAATTGCCGAAAAGGCCGTCCCAGTCGATATCCGCCTTCAGGCTGGCAATCTCGGCGGCGGCAGTCTCTTCTTTCTGCTGGCGGCCGAGGCGTAGTACCTCACCCAAGTTGCCCGCCTCCTGTGCCTTGCGGATTTTCTCCGCGTATTCCTGGGCGATGGCCAGCTTCTTCTGCTGCGGGGTCATGGCCTTGGCTGCAGTCGGGGCGGCGGGAGCAGCCACCGGAACGGGGGCGACAGGTGCAGCTGCAGGAGCGGCAGGAGCTCCGGCAGGA
>ENA-OPDC01000687-OPDC01000687.1-human-gut-metagenome-genome-assembly--contig:-NODE-687-length-13111-cov-5.161994_pt1 | contig 13111 bp, 9 predicted proteins | sample MGYA00241620_ERZ501503 | MGnify/ENA primary metagenome ERZ501503 (study PRJEB25962, sample SAMEA2042659) | human gut metagenome | biome: human gut; feature: human-associated habitat; material: faeces...
GCATAAAGAAAGAACGCCAAATCTTACGATTTGGCGTTCATAATCTGGTGCGATGGAAGGGACTCGAACCCCCGGCCTACTGATTCGTAGCGCACGCCGGGCGATTCCCTCAATTTTTGGAAGTTACGTTTTAACGTTGTTTCTTTGCGATACATCGCAGGTTTTGAACTTCGAGTTTCTGCGCCCTTTGTCCGATTTTGCAACGATTTGCACCCTTTGCACGTTTTGAAACCGTGCAAAAACCGTGCAGAAACCGTGCACTTACTCCCAGACAAACTAAAATCCACTTCATCCGACAACGACTTGACGGCATTGGTTCGAGTGACCGCACACCAAAAATCAAGTCTTGGAGGATACTATTATGACGAAATTGCTTTCCTGCCGCTACAACACGGACACCAACCGGGTGGAAGCCCGGTTCGCAGATGGCACCACTCTTGCCATCGACTGCATTGCCATCGAGGACGAGTACGGCAACACCCCGGCACAGCGGGCGGAGCTGGACTGACTGCTGTACAATAAGCCCTTGGAGTATGCACAGATGGTGTTGAGTGGGGAGATGGAGCACTACTTGTCGCTGGGGTGTGACCACGGCAGGCTAGAAGATTGAGCCACAGAAAACGCGCGGCAAAAATGCTAATCGCGCGGCGCGCGTTTCTCAGCGTAAATTCAGCGCAAACCATACCAAGTCAGCGTATTTTTCAGCGTAAATCCCGGAAAGTCAGCGTAAATTCAGCGCAAATCAAACTTTCAGCGTAAAAGTCAGCGTAAATTTTCACTTCACGCTTTTGTACTTTGTCCCTCGGCCTACGCCATCAGGCTGCAAGATGCCGTCCTTGCACATCTGGTGCAGGATATAATAGGTTTGATTCTTGTTAAACCCACACAGCTCTTGAGCTTTCTGATTCGTAATCGACGGCTTATGCTTCAGATATTCAAGAATCCGATCCTTTGCCTGAATCTGGCTGACCGTCTTATCCTGCACATAGGCCACATCGGTTTTCACCGTTTCGTAGACCTTGAGTGACAGCATATAGGTCTTGCCGTTGAGTTCCAGAAGCCCCTCGTCCCGGAGAGCGTTCAGAACCTTGTGGGCATTGTCATCGGTTTCTTGAATCGTCTTTGCCGCCTGCTTCAGGGTGATTTTCTGGTGCTCCCGCAAATAGTGCAGAATCATCAGCTCCGACAGCGTGAACATCTTGGAACGCTTATCCTGCGTCTCTGCGATGAAACGCACGAAGTTCTGATTCTCCATCGTGCTGCGAAGAGTCAGCCGGACGGAGTTGGGCGTGCTGGCGTACTCCGGGTAGGGCTTGCCCTCAGTGAGCATACTCTGGAACATGATGTCCACGCCCTGCCCGGAACGCTGCACATACTTCAGGTGCTGAAGGGTCATGGCGATCAGCTTATTCCGGGGAATGGACTGGTGGGTGATGATGTTACTTTCGTTGATGTCCCCCGGAAAGCCGCCGGGGTTCTCAATCACGATCTTTGTGGGGTAGTGCTTGACGTAGACCGGTGCCATATCCTCATAGGAGCGGTGCGCCAGCGCATTCAGCAAAGCCTCCTGAAAAACCGCTTCGGAGAAATCGTACACCTCCAGCCGGAACAGCCCCACCTGCACATTGGTCAGGCGGTTATAGGTGCGGATGCGTTCGGTCAGCTTATCCAGAATCGAGATCACCGGCTCCTGCATATCCATGCGGTTGTCGTATTCCGTCTGCGCCTCGTCGCTGTAATGGAGGTAGATCACCTCCGCCTGGGGCAGCAGCCGGGCAATAGACGCTGCCTTGCCCACAAACAGCAGCCCTGCCACCGTCACACGCACTTCGTCCTTGTCCATGCGGATCAGGTTCAGGTTGTCCAGAAAGGTGGTATCTGCCAAGTCCGGCAGGGCAGAGCCTGCATCCCGAATCCGCAGCTTCTCTTTCAGGCGGTACACTTCCAGCAGGTCAATGTCGCTTTCGGTTGCGCCCTCCACGATCTTTGCCGAAAAATCCGGGTTGTCAGCAGGGGAGTACACATCGTTTGCAGGGTAGTCGGGCTTTGTCACATTCCCCAGCCGTCTGTAATAGATGCCGCCGGTGGTGGCAACATGAGAATTGGATTTCTCCACTGATACCACCAGCACCACACCGTCAGAGGTTTCCACAGGCTCAATTTCGGTAAACAGGCTGGGCCGGGTCATATCGTAGATGGCTTCCATCAGTGCCTGCGGGTCGCTCTTGGGGCAGCCCGTAATGGTGCCATCATCTTCCACGCCAAACAGCAGAACGCCGCCTTTTGTATTTGCCAGCGCAACCGCACTTTTCACCGCAAGCTCTTTCCGCTGCCGGTAGTCCTTGCACTTCACCCACGACTTAAACTCCTGCCGGGTGCTTTCCCCGGCAGCAATCATTTTGCGGAGTGCTTGTTCGGTCATGGTGGGGACCTCCTTTCTCAAAATCGGTGCTTATTCCACAAGCGTTCCCTTTTTTATATGATAAGCTATTTTTCGTTCTTCACAAAACGCTATAACTTTTCTAGCACAGGTATTATAAAAATCTTGATAGCCCTTGTACGCTGTTACCTGTTTATTGTAATGTAGCCTTCCGAAAATAATTCGATTTGCAAAAGACACTCGTTCCAAAAGCTGTTCGAGATTTTGCTCATGAATATTGGGGGTTGGGTACGGTTCAATGCTAATCCATGTATAGCAACCCTGTTTGCTTAGTGTTTCTAGCGCACGAATTCGATCTTCTACTGGTGCTGCGCCCGGCTCCAACTCCTTTCGGAAATCCTCGTCAAGCGTAACAACGGTTATTCCGTACTCATTTTTTAACGGCATTTTTGCAAGTTCTACTGGCAAAATGCCTTTTGTCAGCACCGAGCAATGAACTCCAAAAACATTTGCTTTCTCAATAATTTGTGTACTCGCATTGCAAATATCGGGATGTCCATACATATATGGGTCAGTCGAAAAGCAAAGATGCAACGTCTTTATTTTATCCTTGTATCTAGGCAGTTCCTTTGATAAAAGCGGAAAAATGTTATCAACCAGTTTCGGTTGAATCCACTCCTCATAGTCCTCCACTTTTTTAAACCGCTTAGCCATCATGTAAGCATAACAAGGATATTTACAGCCGTGTGAGCAACCTGTCACATGGTTCAACGTATAATCGCCGTATTCAACAGCCGTTTTGTATATCAGGCTTTTTCTGATATTTTCATGTACTTTTTTTTCACTCATATAAATGTGTAATTATCCTCTGTAAAATTGGTTTTTCCTGCATCATTATGTTTTCTTACTTTTCCTTCAGCTATCATCGGCTTTAACACGTGCTTTATAATTTGGGAACTTCTAAGCATGGTTTCTACAAGAATTTTTTCTTCAATCTTTAAAAACGGCACAGTCTTCCCCTTGAATGCTTCATATACAATGTTTTGAGCTTCCAACTCATATTCTTGCAGATTCAGTGCTTTTATATCTTCGGTTGTAAACATCGACAACTGCCCGCTATCGCAATGATTTCGATGGTATTCTTCGCCATCAAACACATCCCAGATGCTATCTTTAAGGGCTTTAAGTCCTTTCAAACTTGGTGTCGCGTAAAGTATCTGGTACAATTCCGCATTTGTTACCGTGCGGAAAGAATACAAATAGACATATTTAATTTTTCCAACTTTTAAAGCCCGAACCACATCATCAACCACTTGCTTTCTATCTTTTGGTTTCAAATCTCCTAGACATCGCTGTATCCGACCTCGATCTTGATTTTTATTGCGATTAAAGTCACTCGTAAAAAAGTTGAAAAGTAATTCACAGTAGTTGTCCTTCAAAATATTATGGAGTTTGGGGATTTGAACAGTACCAAAGCTATATGGATCCACATATATTAGGCTACAGCTTCCATACTTAAACAATTCTCTGTGAAGTGGAGTCGCATTTGCAATGTCATCCAGTATGTAATTAACATCTGCATGGGCAGTAAATATCTTTAAGTTTTTGCTTTTCTTAACGGTTCCGTTAATTATACTTATAAAATTATTTATTCTATCCTCTCGCAAATCATTCAGAAAAACCACAAACTTTTTCGATGCGTAACGTGGATCTTGAGCCAGTTCATTAAAGATATTAATAACTTCCATTCCTGTACAAAAATCGCCATCTTTATATATTCCAGCATTGCACATGCAATCAATAAAGTTTATTTGGCTAATAGTTTTCCTTCCTGCTTCAATAACCGCCCATTGCCGAACATATCGCGTAACATATTTTATTTTATAAGTAGTCTGCTCTTTTTTACTCTGAATTGCAGAACTATCTATACCAATCTTTTTAAAATCGTCAGGTGAAATATTCATAATTCCTCCATAATGAATTATTATCCCAGCGTTCTAAATTCATCGTCCATCATTGCGTGTCCTGTATCTCACCTCCACTCTACCTCATATACTATTTTACATTAAGCTTCCCGCAAGCTCTTATATATTTCTTCTGTAAAAATACCGAGCACCTGCCGTTTGATTTCTTCATTGCTTAGCAGAAGTGAGAAGAAATCCTGATTCTGTTCTAATCCTTCAATCAAGGCATCGTCAATATCATCAAAATAAGAAAATTCAAAGTCTTTGACGGTATTGTTTCGCGCACTGGTTTTCAGTTTATCCGATTTTAAAAGGATGTCCCTGATCTGTAACATAGCCTTAACTGCCACATCATTGTTATAGGCCTTTCCGGTACGGCTATTGATCTCCGCAATGATCTCTGAAAGCCGTTCCTCTTTTGCTTCAGTAAGCCCGAAACTTTCGGCAGTCGGCAATTTCACCACTGGCTGTGCAACAAGGTTTGACGTTGTATGTTCCTCGACCTTTTTCTGAACAAAATTGGTTGCCTTAATCTTTCCGTCTAGGTTGTATCCACCGCCCGGATGTTTGATGTTGATATAGGCCAGAAGATATGTGATAAAGTTGTATTTCTTGTGCAGATCAGTATCCTCAAAACAGGATGCCTGCAACAGAAACTCATAGAATCGGACAAAGTGCCGCATCGCAGATACGATCTCGTGCTGTTTGATAAGATCGTATTTTTCGATCATATTCTTTGCCCGTTTAAAGTAAAACGTCAGCTTCTGCTTGTCCTTGGCAGATATATTCTTCTTATACAGCAGCTCGTTGGCTTTTTCGATATCATCCGGGTCAAGCACGGTGTACGCATCGATTTGAGCTTCCAGATCATAAATCGCCGTCGGCGTTACGGAAGTGGAGAGCAGCGTAGTCGTATAGTACGGTGCAAATGCCGCTTTGATATCTTCGTATGTATTTGCAAAGTCCAGCACGAAGGTTTTCTTCTCGAACGGCGGGCAAATACGATTCAGGCGGGAAAGCGTCTGAACAGCAGATACGCCCTTCAGCTTTTTGAGAACATACATAGCGCAGAGTTTCGGCTGGTCAAACCCGGTCTGATACTTATTCGCAACCAGAAGTACCTGATATTCGTCCTTATCAAATTCTTTTGTCAGACGATCCTCCGGGAAACCGTTCATGGAAGCCTCGGAATATTCGGTTTCATCGTCCGGGAGCTTTACTTTGCCAGAAAATGCAACCAAAGCTTTGATATCGGTATAGCCTTTTTTCTTTGTATAATTCTCAAACGCCTGACGGTATTTGACCGCGCCTTGCCGGGAAGCAGTGATGACCATTGCCTTTGCCATACCGCCAAGTTCCGGCATCACTGTTGTGCGGAAATGTTCAATGATAACCTCTACACGCTGTGCAATGTTCGTCTCGTGCAGTTCCACAAACCGCGCAATTTGCCGCTTTGCATCAGCAGTCTTGCATCGAGGATCTTCTTCAATCTCCTTGTTCAGCTGATAAAAGGTATCATAAGTGGTATAGTTCTGAAGCACATCAAGGATAAAGCCCTCCTCAATGGCCTGTTTCATAGAATAGATATGAAACGCCTCACGCTGCCCTTTGGTGTTCAGTCGACCAAACAATTGAATCGTTGTGGGCTTGGGGGTGGCGGTGAAAGCGAACATGGAAACATTCGCCTGTTTGCCGTTTCTGCGGATTTCACCCGTAATCATATCTTCCACATCGATGCCTTCTTGTTCTCCTGCACCCAACGACTTTGTGACCGCTGCCATGTCCTTACCTGCCGTGGAGGAATGTGCCTCATCGATAATAACCGCAAAGCGCTTGTTTTTCAGCCCGGCAACACTGTCTACAATATACGGGAATTTCTGAATTGTAGTGGCGATGATTTTCGTATTGCCGTTCAGAGCAATGGCAAGGTCTGCCGAGTTACACTTATCGTCCATGACACGGATAAGCCCCGCTTTATGCTCCATGCCCATAATCGCTTTCTGCAGCTGACGATCAACCACAACTCGATCAGTGATGATCACAACATTGTCAAAGATGATTTTATTATCCGCATTGTGCAGAGAAGTCAGGCGGTGCGCCAGCCATGCGATAGAGTTCGTTTTGCCGGAGCCTGCGCTGTGCTGGATCAGATAATTCTGCGTTGTGCCATTATCACGGACATCACCCAGCAGTTTGCGGATCACATCAAGCTGATGATACCGAGGGAATATGACATTTTCGGATTTTTTCGTTTTCCCTGTCAGCTCGTCCTTGCTTTCCTTAGTTTCGATAAAAATAAACTTACTGATGAGATCAAGGACGGTATCCTTGGTCAGAATATCCTCCCACATATAGGACACGCTGTATTTGTCTTTGAAGGTCGGGTTTCCCGCACCGGCGTTGACCCCTTCACCGTTGCCCATGTTGAACGGCAGGAAGAAGGTGGCGTTGCCTGCGAGTTTAGTGGTCATATAGACCTGTTCCAGGTCCATAGCGAAGTTCACAAGGCAACCTGCTTTAAACCAGAACAGACGGGTTTTCGGGTCACGGTCAACACGATACTGATAGATGGCATCCTGATAGGACTGACCTGCAGCATTGCATTTCAGTTCAAAGGACATGATAGCAAGACCGTTCAGGAAAATCACCAGATCAACGCGCTCTTTGTCGCTTGCCCAGACCTCCTCCATAACGGAAAAGATATTCTTTTCATACTTTGCCAGCAGTTCCCGGTTAAAGGTAGTAGCGGGTTTGGTATACATGAATTCCAGCTTCATGTTGGAGATTTCTATGCCATGCTTCAGCACATCCAACAAGCTGCCGCGCGCTTTGGTGACCTCGGCATTGATGAAGCCAACAATCGTATCCTCCAGATCCGTTTTATAGATCTTGCGGAGCGCATCCATCTCATCCGGCTGTGTATCGTTCAAAAATCGAAACAGCAGTTCCCGATCCATAGCAAAGAAGCGGTTATAGCTTGTTGCCTTACGGACAATGTAGCCATTGTCCTGCACAAGCCTGTCCATGATGAAATGCTGATATTCTTTTTCTGAGAGGATATTATTCATGTCTATCAATGCCTCATCTCACGGTTTACGATTCAATTCTCGTTTTGTCTTTTCTGAATAGTTGATGTTAAAATTTTCACCGTCACTGCTTGTGAGAACCGGAATAATTTTGTTATCTGTGATAACATATATCTCACACCACGCAAATTCCCCGGCCAATTTAGTTGCAAGAACAATGGTTCCGTCTTTTTTAATATGTCGGAACGCTTCTTCTAAATCTCTGCTCTTGATCTTATTCCTGCTTTGATTTGTTTGAGTATAGGATCGTACTGCAAATATCAGGTTTTGACGGTCACTCCACCCATCTTTGCTGTTAACTCGCTTATACTCGGCGGCAGAAATATAAAGTTCGGTTCCTCCGCCAATAGGTGATGTTACATATTCAACTTTCATGATGTGGGTACCTCCTTCTTACCGGTTACATACTCGAATATCAACGATTTCTTATACTCATCGAGTGTTGCAAGCTGTGCTTTTTTATCAGCGATAACAGCATCCGCTTTTGAAAGCACAGAATCAATGTGCTTTACGATGGCATTCTGCTCATCCAGCGGCGGTACAGGATAGGAAAGCTCCGCAAGCTTATTCCACCGAAGGTCACAGGAACGCACACGAATACCGGTCGCCAAAGCAAGAAACACATCACTGTAAGCCATGCTGCGCAGATAATACATGATGTACCGCTTACACTGGTCGGTGTCCAGCACATTGAGAACCGGAGAAGCCTTGCCTCTTGAATCGGAGATGCCAATAGAACCTGCGAAACCGTCCATTCCGTGAACGACCAAATCACCGACATCAATACCTTGATAGCCGATTTCCTTGTCGGACATTGTAAATCCATCCTCACGGCGATTGCTTCTGAGAGTAACCTCGCCATCGCGGAAACAAGTGATTACGCCGTCGTCCTCACGCACAGGCTTCTGCATATAGCGAAGAATGTACTTGCCACGGATAACATCCCAGTGAACTGGCATATTGCCGATCCACTGAATTCCGCTGTCCTTCATCTCCGCATCCGGGTCAAGCCCCTTGGTGACGGTTTCGGTGATGACAGACCTCTTGTATTGTTCCAGCGTATCGATCTGGGTCTGAATATCAGCAGTTAGTGTATCAATTTCAGCACATTTGTCATCAAGAAAATCAGCAATGCGCTGTTGCTCCTCCTCAGGTGGAATTAGATAGTCCAGCGAGCGTAATTTTTTCCAATTTGTATCGCATGTTCTTACACGAATACCCGTTGATAGAGCCATGAATACTTCGGTATATGCCATTGCTCTTAAAAGATACATGATATATTTCTTATTTTCTGAGCAAGCAAGAACATTAAGTGCTGGCGTTCCCTTCCCCCTTGAATCACTTATTCCAATCGCCCCGGCAAAACCATCCATTCCATGAATCACCAAATCTCCGGGTTCAATTCCTTGATATCCAGCTTCTACCGTGGCAATTGTAAATCCATCTTCTCGTCTATTGGCACGAAGTGTAACTTCTCCATTACGAAAGCAAGTAATAACACCATCATCATCTTTAATAGGTCGTTCTAAAATTGCCATGAAATACTTTCCTTTTGTAGTATTCCAATCGTACGGAATATTTCCCGCCCACTGCAATCCACTGTCTTTCATCTCACGCATAGTTTTACCGCCTTATCCAAACAATTTAGCGACACGCTCGGAGACAGACCGTTCCAATTCTGAAAACTTTGCTTCCAGTTCTTCACTTGCTGTCGGCTGCTGATATTTATAGAAATACCGTGTAAACGGGATCTCTGCACCGGTTTTGATAACAGGCTTCTTGGCGCTAAGGTTCTCCTCGAAGAATGCGGCGGCATCCGGGATGTGCGGCAGGACTTCTCTTGCCATATAGTCCTCGATGTTCTCTTCCCATTTTACCTGTTCGGTATCCTTGGTTTCTTTGTCGTAGATGATGCTGCCCTTGCGATCCCGCTGAATCTCAGCATTTTTGTCCATGACTGAAAGGCCGTCTGCAATCTTTTCCAGCAACTTTTTGTCGGCAGTCACCGCAGACAGTGCTTTGAACAGCACCGGAGTAAACTCTGCCGGGCAATTATAAATCTGCTCCGAAACTGCCGCTTTCAGTGTGGCGACAATGGCATCATAAACCGGCTTATTTGCCTGATATGCCTCCAACTTCTTCTGATCCTTGCCGGTCAGTTCTTCGGCATTTTCCAGTTCGTCCACCTTGGACTGGTCATACAAGGCAGATAGCGATCCCTTGGAAAGCATGGATTCAATGCGTTCCTCCGTAATAGCATAGCTGCGCTGAAGCGGCTGCATCACCGTGTACTCACGGTAAATAAACTCCTCGTTAGGGTAAATCTTGCAATATTCATTCTCTGCAAAGTCTGCATACAGCTTTGTAATGGCGCTGCGATCCTCAGGAGAAATTTCATTTTTCTTATCACCCAATGCTTTCCGCAGTTTTTTGAAGAACGTAGAAGCATCAATCAACTGAATTTTTCCCTTGCGCTCCGGGCGCTTGTTCTTGGAGAGGACCCAGATATATGTAGCAATGCCGGTGTTATAAAACAGGTCAGTAGGCAGCGCAATAATCGCCTCAATCAGATCGCTTTCCAGCATCCAGCGGCGGATCTGGCTCTCACCGGACGCTACGCCACCGGAGGAAAGAGGACTGCCGTTTTCAATAATGGCAGCGCGGCCAAGGTTATCGTCCATCTTATCAATGGCAGACTGAAGGAACAGCATCTGCATATCACCGGAACCGGGCAGTCCTGCGCCCCAGCGGCCATCAAAACCTTTCTGATATTCTGCGTTGACGGCATCTTCCACACCTTCAGCCGCATCTTTACCGCCCCAAGCGGTGCCAAAAGGAGGATTTTCCAGCACAAAACGCATTTTCGTGCCTTTAAAGCGGTCTGCTTTCATGGTGTCCTGATAGCAGATATTCTCAGCATTCTGCCCCTTGATGAGCATTTCAGCAAGGCACATGGCGTAGGACTCCGGGTTGATTTCCTGCCCGAACAGGCGCACATCTGCCGTGGGATTATAGCGTTTAATAAAATTAAAGCCGGTGGACAGCATACCACCCGTACCACAAGCCTGATCCAATATTGTGATGACCTTACCGTCATCGAAGATATCATCGCACCCTTCGGCAAGCAGAATATTGACCATCAGCTTGATGATATCTCGTCCAGTGTAGTGGTCGCCAGCCTCAGCGTTTTCAGAAAATTTGCGAATCAGATCTTCAAAAATATACCCCATCTTCACATTGTCGATGGTGCGAGGATCAAGGTCAAGTTCAGAAAATGCTTTAACGACAGAGAGCAGCCGGTTGTTTTTGTCCATCTTGTCGATTTCTTCTCCGAAGTTTAAACCGCGCTCCTTGGACATCAAAATTTCCAGCACATTCGCAGAAAATCCCTGCAGATAACTCTTGAAATTGGCAGCAATATGGTCTGCGTCATTTACAAGCTCTGCGAGGTCAAATTCACTGGTGTTGTAGAACTGGAAGCCGGAAATACGGTACATCGCCTTTGCCGGAAAATTCGGATTTGCTTTGAACTGCTCCACGACCTTCTGCTTGGTAGGTGCAAGAGCACACTCAAAGCGACGGATGATTGTCATCGGAATGATAACATCCTTATATTTGTCGCTGCGGTACGGTCCGCGCAGTTTATTTGCAATGGACCAGATAAAATTCACTTCGGCAGATACATCCACCGGACTGTCATCCCACATGACATCAACAACTTTTTTCTCAGGCATATCGACTTCCTCCGTCGGTGTTTTTTATTGTAACGCACTTCTCATCCCAAAAAGCGGACCATATACTAATCTTCCTATGATTCTAGTATAATTCCTTGTCTGAGTATAACACATTTGTGCAGTATTTCCAATTATGATTGGACGTGTGCCCAGATATTTTCCCACGCAGTCAAGACGGAGCCTCTGCATCAGGGCACCCCATTTTCCAGTGCCCTGCCGGGAAGAATCCAAAGAGCGGCGGAACGCTCGTTGGCACACGACTTTGCCCGCAAAGTCTAGTGTGTTACACCTTGGTTCCGGCTGACGCGGAAAAGGGGCTGCGAGAGGTTCCGGCAAGCACCTGTTCTGTGGCAGAAGGATGCGCGGATGGGCGTGGCAGTTGACGGTCTTTGCCCACCCAGCGCAGGCTTGCAGAGGAACCAATGGTGTACGTCCTCCCGTCCTGCCGCAGCAGCGTTTTTCCCCTATAAGCCGCAAGGTAAATAATCAACGTCTGTGCTTGCCCCGGTTTCCCGCTAGTGTCCCCGGTTTCAGCATTGCCGTTTTATAAAGGATCTTCTTTATCAGCTTTCTTTCATCCTCTGTCAGCTTATCGTAGTTGATGCCGATCGCCTTCAATGCCGTTCGGATCTTCTTTTCATCCGCAGACCCTTCATGTTTCTGTGCATCCTCCAGTTCCTTCATCAGGTTATCGATCATTGAACCATCCGAAGTGGTCTTGTCCTTGCGGTGTTCCGTCTTGATGTTCTTCAGGATGGCCACCAACTCATCGTACAAGACCCGACCAAAGTACTCATCTTCATCGATCTGCCCCAGCTTCAAGGTGCTCATGTACAGATCATTTTCATCTGCTGCATACTTCTTTTTCAGCATTTGCCGGGTCGCTTCCAGACCAGCATTGAGGTTTTGAATGTTTGCGCTGACATATCCATCCACATAGATTTCCAGATCGGTCATGAACCGCTGGAAATTCTCATGCACGATCAGCTCACTCAGCAGCCGATGATTGAATTTTCCATTCCTTAATACGTCCACTGCGCCATCGCTCAGATGCAAGTCCGAAAGGACTGCATCTGGGCGTTTTTTGTTTTCCGTCACACCCAGCAGGTAGTCGGTGGTCACACCATAAAACTCAGCCAGCGTTGTCACCGCATAAATGCTGAGGTCGGTCACATCGTCGCTCTCATACTTCGACAGCGCCGATTTGGACAGACCCGTCTGCTCTGCCAGAGCTTCTAGCTTCAGATTCCGCTCCACACGCAGGTCTTTGAGCCGTTCTCCCAGTGTCAACTTGATGTTCATGGTCGCACCTCCGATGTTTTTTGCACAGTATACCACTTCCGGCGGTTCCTGTCCATAAGCGTGGAATTTTGCAGTTTCTGCACCTGTTTTCCGACATTATGGATATACGGCACAGCGGCCATCGTGGTGCTATCCTATAGACAGAAAGAAAACATATTAACTCCCCAGCAGCGAACATATTAAGGGCTTCCCGCGAAAGCCCTCTGAAATATCTTTCATAACAGAACCTTGAGAACAGAATGACCGTCCGAACTGCCCAGACCGCCAAGACCTCCCATCGGGGGAGCGAGCGCCCTGCATGGGGCCGACACAGAGTCCAAAAAGATTTCCTGTCGGGAGGCAGCAAGGGAGACCGGCTTTGAACGTGGCAGGGATCAAATTGATTCGTACCAAAACCTTTGACCAAAGGAGAAATTTTGAGTTTATATCAAAAGATCAAGTCCGCCATCACCGTTCGGCAGGTGGGAGAGATGTACGGCATGGAGCCCGACCGCCATGGCATGGTGTGCTGTCCCTTCCATTCCGACAGCGACCCCAGCATGAAGCTGAACGACACCTATTATTATTGCTTCGGCTGTGGAGCCAACGGAGATGCCATCGACCTCACCGCCAAGCTGTTCGACCTGAACCCCCGGCAAGCCGCCG
>ENA-OPDC01000721-OPDC01000721.1-human-gut-metagenome-genome-assembly--contig:-NODE-721-length-12505-cov-2.739679_pt1 | contig 12505 bp, 10 predicted proteins | sample MGYA00241620_ERZ501503 | MGnify/ENA primary metagenome ERZ501503 (study PRJEB25962, sample SAMEA2042659) | human gut metagenome | biome: human gut; feature: human-associated habitat; material: faeces...
CAACTGCGCCGTAGTTCCATCATGTAACGTTAATAGCATAAAAGTAAAACCTTTGCCAAACCAACCTGAAATCAACATCGGCGCTGACTTGTAAATTTTTCTGTAGAAAGAGAATGTCCCCCTTCTTCCGTCGCATAGAGAAACCTTATATCTAAAACAACTCCCCCGCAAATCCGTCCCACTTGCCAAACCCAAAGGCTCCCAGCCCCCCGCAGTTAACCAGCAATTTATAAAGTTTTGAGATACTCCACAATACTTGTCACACTGTTGGCACCATCCGCCACCGCGGTCACAATCTGACGCAGCTTCTTGGTGCGGACATCTCCTGCCACAAAAAGCCCCGGCTGCTCCGTCACCCCGTCTTCTCCGGCACGCACATAGCCATGATCTAAATCCAGCACAGAAGCCACCGCATCGGTCTGTGGATTCATACCGACTGCGATAAAGATACCGCTGACCGGCAGTTCTTTTTCTTCTCCTGTTCCGGTGTTAGCGATTACCAGATGATCGACCATCTGCTCCCCACAGATTTCTTTCACCACGGTATCCGGCAGGAAGGTGATCTTCGGCTCATTTGCCACCTGTTCCTGCAGTACCTTCGTGCCACGCAGTTCCTGTCTGCGGTGAATCAGATACACTTTTTCACATCCGGCTGCCAGATACAGGGCATCTTCCAGTGCCACATCTCCACCGCCGACAACCGCCACTGTCTTGTTACGGAAAAAAGCTCCATCACAGGTTGCACAGTAAGACACCCCGGCTCCTGCCAGTGTTTCTTCTCCCGGCACCCCGAGTTTCCGGTGTCCGGCTCCGGTTGCCAGCAATACCGTTTTTGTCTCATAGACGGTTCCGGAAGCACCGGTGATTTTCCACGTTCCGTCTGTATTTTTTTCTACGTTATCCACTTCATCGCTGATGAACGGAACCTCCAGTGCTTTTGCATGCTGCTCAAATTTCTGCGCCAGATCAAACCCATTGGTTTCCGGCAGTCCCAGATAATTATCAACTTCCTGCGTATAAATCATCTGTCCGCCACCCATCGGCTCTTTCTCTAAAACAACCACATCCAGACAGGCGCGCTTTGCGTAAACAGCTGCCGAAAGACCTGCCGGACCGCTTCCTATAATGACTAAATCGTGCATGTTATTCCTCCTGATTTTCAAAAAATCTATTTCATAAATAATGGCATTTTTATTCTTTCCTATTTTACCATACCCCTATACAATGCGCTATTTTCTTTTCTCCAATAATAACAAAATATGCTCCTTTTACAAAAATTTTACGTGATTCAGGGTTGAAAAATCCATTTACAAATGCTACCATAACCAAGGATTTAAATCCACAATCATAAAAATCTGAGTAATGGAGGTGAAATTCATGGACAGTAGCGATAGTTTTGGGCGAAGTAGACATTTGAATACCGATGCTTTTTTCACTGGCAAAATTATCGTTTTCACTGGAAAATGAATTTTGCCGATTCATGATGTTTAAAGCACCGGTAGGTGCTTTTTTTGTGCCTGAATATATAAAACTGTATACCTGAGCCCTTTTCTATTGTGCATATCCGCAGCATGATGTAGCTTTTGTTGCACATGATGACTGCACACAAGGAAAGGAGAATTCATATGAACAAGAAATATTTAGAGCTTACAAAGCTGATCCGAAGCAAACAGAATGACCATGAAATCTTAAAATGCTTATCTAATTATCACGAAAATGACATTGCCGATATGCTTACGGTTATGACTCCAAAAGAAAGGAAACGTATTTATACGCTTCTGGAGCCACAGAAGATTGCGGAAATCTTCGCATATCTGGATGAACCGCAAATCTACTTTTCCGAACTCTCCGTCAAAGATGCCGCCAAAGTAGTTTCCCTGATGGATTCCGATGATGCCGTTGACGTCCTCGAAACGCTCGATGATAAAAAAAAATATGAAATCGTGGAAAATCTGGACAAAGCTGCCATAAAAGATGTAAAAATGCTGCTTTCCTATGACGATGACGAAATCGGAAGCTGCATGACAACCAACTACATCTGCATTCCAAAGGGACTTTCCGTCCGTCAGGCAATGAGCGAACTGGTCCGTCAGGCCGGAACCAATGACAATATTTCAACCATTTATGTACTGGATGAATCCCTGAAATTTGCCGGTGCTATTGATCTGAAAGATCTTATTATTGCAAGAAAACATGATGTGCTTGACGATATTATCGTCCGCTCCTATCCATCGGTAACCGATCACGAAAAAATTGATGACTGCATGGAAAAAATCATGGATTATTCGGAAGATTCCATTCCTGTCCTGTCGCAGGACGGTCATATGCTCGGTGTTATTACATCCGAAGATATCGTAGAGATGGTTGACAATGAGATGGGGGAAGACTACGCAAAACTGGCCGGCCTCACCGCCGAAGAAGATCTCAAAGAAACCACGGCACAAAGCATGAAAAAACGTCTCCCATGGCTCATCATCCTGCTGTTCCTTGGGATGATCGTTTCCTCTGTTGTAGGTGTCTTTGAGCATGTTGTGGCTGTACTTCCGATTGTAATCTGTTTCCAGTCTCTTGTGCTTGACATGGCCGGGAACGTCGGTACCCAGTCGCTGGCAGTTACTATCCGTGTCCTGATGGATGAAACACTCACCGGAAAACAAAAACTTTTCTTACTGGTAAAAGAAATGAAAATCGGTCTTTTAAATGGTGGAATTCTTGGTATAATGGCACTTGCACTGCTTGGCATCTACATCCACCTGTTTAAGGGATACACCTGGATCGGAGCATTTGGCATCTCTGGCTGCGTCGGCATCTCGCTTCTCGTGGCAATGGTGATCTCAAGCCTCGTAGGTACTGTGATTCCCATGTTTTTCCATAAGATAAAGATCGATCCTGCGGTTGCATCCGGTCCACTCATTACAACCGTCAATGACCTTGTGGCTGTTGTGACTTATTACGGTCTGGCATTTTTGTTACTGATCATGTAAAAAGATAATCTTTGCACCATACTACCGAAAAATGCTGCCTGACAACAATATGGTACAGGCAGCATTTCTATTGGACAATTTCTAAGCTGCGTAGGAGATATCGCTTACGCGAGATACCACAGATAGAAAATCTATCCGCAGACGGATACCCTTTACTGAATAACCAGTTCTTCAATCGTCACATTTTTCTCTTTGTCAATGTCAAAAGCTTTAAGCACCGGCTGATCCATATCCATCAGGGAAAGAATCAGGTAATTGACCGTCGGATCATACGCCAGACGCTTATCTTCCTCGGACGGGCGTGACGGCGATTCCGGATGGGAATGCCAGTTGCCAAGCGGCACCAGACCGTTTGCACGCATATCTTTGACAGCAGCAAGCTGCTCCTTCGGATTCATAGAAAAATGCTCGTTGGTGTGATCAACATTTTCTAACAGATACACCTTCTCAATGATTTTTTTATCACCATCTTTGGTACCTGCAATTAAACCACATGCTTCTTCTGGAAGATTTTCCTTTGCATGGGCTAAGATTTTTTCATAGTCTGCTTTTTTCATGGTAAGCATAAAATTTTCCTCCTTTTCAAGGAGCAAATCGCATATAAAGTCTGCTTCGCAGAGGCGATTTGCGTAGGAGATATCGCTTACGCGATACCTCATGTAGAGCAGTTCGCATATAAAAGTCCGCTTCGCGGAGGCGAACTGCGTAGGAGATATCGCTTACGCGATACCTCAATGATCCGGGCACTCGATCTGCTCGTAATCAATCAGTTCTGTGATGGTCGGATGATCGCCACAGATTGCACACTTATGATCTGCCTTTGGCAGTTTGATCGTGTGGAATTCCATCTTTAACGCATCAAAAGTCAGAAGCTTTCCGGTTAAGAGATCGCCCACACCGATCAGATATTTGATGGCTTCCATCGCCTGTAAGGATCCGATGACACCGCCCATTGCGCCGATGACACCAGCCTGCTTGCAGGTCGGAACTGCATCCTTTGGTGGTGGATTCTTGAATACACAACGATAGCATGGTCCTTCTCCCGGAACATAGGTCATGAGCTGACCCTTGAAACGGATGATTCCTGCATGGGAAAATGGCTTCTTTGCCATTACACAGGCATCGTTGATTAAGAATTTTGCCGGGAAGTTATCGGTTCCATCAATGATGAAATCATAATCTTTAATGAGATCCATAATATTTTCGGAAGTAACGAACTCACGGTAGGTATTTACAGTTACATCCGGGTTCATTGCGTTCATGGTCTCTTTTGCAGATTTTACTTTTGCTTTTCCTACATCCGCGGTGCCGTGAATGATCTGACGCTGTAAGTTGGACAGATCAACTTCATCTGCATCGACAATACCGATGGTTCCCACACCGGCTGCGGCAAGATACATTGCTGCCGGTGCACCGAGTCCGCCCGCACCGATAATCAAAACTTTTCCGTTAAGGAGCTTTTTCTGTCCCTTCACACCAACCTCCTGCAGGATGATGTGACGGCTGTAACGCTCCATCTGTTCATTGGTAAATGCCATTAGAAGCTTCCTCCTCCCATGAAGTATAAGAATTCAACTACATCGTTTTCCTTTAATGTTACGTTTGCAAGATCGTGATTTTCTACGAAATCATCGTTTACGGTAACGGTCACATATTCCGGATTTTCAACCTTCTCGTCAACAACGAGCTGTGCCAGTGTCGTTCCCTCTTTGATGTCTTTCAACAAAAATTCTCCTTTAGGATTGGTAGCACATCCTATTGTAGTTTGTTCCAAACGTACGTTAGCGCCTTCCACCGGCTTTCCTGTACGGGCATCCACTACTTTTCCACTTAACGATATCTGGGCGGATGCACACACCACCATGCAGCCGAATAAGGCTGTCAGTAAACATTTCTTTTTCATCGAAATAATTTAAGAATTAATAATTAGCTTTCCTGGCCCCGGGAAAGCGTGAATTATCTATGTTCAGACCTGGCAGGTTTCCTGGCTTCACCCTGAAAAGCGCCTTCCCATTTCTTACAAAGGAAACAGTGGCATGGCGAGAGTTGCTTTTCATTGACGGGTTTCACAGTAGCGGGCACTGCTTCGGATTCTATGACCGAATTCCCTTTTATGCAAATACGGAAAGTACTTACATCACCAAATCTGATGCAAAGGTAGGGTTTTATTTTAAAATCTTTTGGGATTCTGAAAATAAAAGAAACATTTTTGTGATGTTTGATACTGATTTATAGGCTTCTTAATATATAAGGAAGGGACAACTAAGGACGAATGGGCATTTTCTTTGGCAGGATGAGAGGCTTGTTTCCGGTTTTAAATCCATAACTACTATTAATAGGTATTGACTGCTATTGGAAATAGTTCTATCTTTGCCCCCGTTACGATGAAGAAGCATTTGATTCATATTCTAAAGCTTTTCCTTCCACTGATATTTATTGCCTATTTGGGAGGTATTACCCTTTTTACTCACTCGCATGTGGTAAATGGGGTGATTATCGTACACTCGCATCCGTTTAAAGGGGAGCATCAACATACGGAAGTGGAATTGGAAACTATCTTTTTCCTTTCTTCTTTTGCTGCTTCCGGTAGTTTGTTCACTCCGTCTTCCACAACGGTCTTTTGGGCATTGCTGTGTTTGCTGGCTGTGCCGGCTGTAGAACGCATCAAACTGATACGAACCGGTTGTGGCATGTATTTGCGTGCGCCTCCCGCTGTTTGTTAAATAGTATATTTTTATGTTGGTGGAGTGATTTTCCGTTACATTATCTGTTTGCGGATTCATTCTTCTGACCGCTATCCTTTTATTTATTAATGAACAGAATAACAACACATGAAGAAATATATATTTTTCTTGATGGGAGCAGTGTGTTTTCTACTCTCATCATCGGCTGTGCACGCCAATGAATTGAATAAGTCCGATGCCAATATCATAGGTCATGTATTGGATAAGAATACGGAAGAGCATCTTTCTTTTATCAGCGTATCGCTGAAAGGAACTACCATAGGAACTATGACTGACGCCAGTGGACACTATTTTCTTAAAAATCTGCCTGAAGGAGAATTTACCATGGAGGTAAGTGCTGTCGGTTACAAGACGGTCAGCCGGAAAGTAACTTTAAGAAAAGGGAAAACTTTGGAGGAGAACTTCGAGATAGAAGAGGATTTGATAGCATTGGACGGAGTGGTGGTGTCTGCCAATCGTAGTGAGACCACCCGCCGCATGGCACCTACGTTGGTTAATGTGATGGATGTGAAAGTGTTTGAGAACACTAATTCCTCCACATTGTCGCAAGGACTGAATTTTCAGCCCGGAGTGCGGGTCGAGAATAATTGTCAGAACTGTGGTTTCCAGCAAGTACGTATCAATGGGTTGGATGGCCCTTATACGCAGATATTGATTGACTCGCGTCCTATATTCAGTGCCTTGGCCGGTGTATATGGATTGGAACAGATACCTGCCAATATGATTGAGCGTGTAGAGGTGATGCGCGGAGGAGGTTCGGCATTGTTCGGTTCTTCAGCCATTGCGGGAACCATTAATATAATCACCAAGGAGCCTGTACGGAACTCAGGGCAGTTGACACATACTCTGACAGGCATAGGCGGTACTTCTTCTTGGGATAATAATACGACACTGAATGCTTCGTTAGTGACTGATAATCATAAGGCAGGATTGTATATTTTTGGACAGAACAGAGAAAGAAGCGGTTATGACAATGATGGCGATGGCTACACCGAATTGCCAAAACTGAAAAATCAGACAGTCGGTTTTCGTTCTTTTATCAAAACAAGTACATATTCAAAACTGACTTTTGAATATCATCATCTCAGTGAGTTCCGTCGTGGCGGGAATAAACTGAACCGACCTCCCCATGAAGCGGATATAGCCGAACAATTGCAGCATACTATCAATAGCGGGGGAGCGAAATTTGATTATTTCTCTCCGGATGAGAAACAGCGGCTGAGTGTATATGCTTCTGCACAGCATACAGGACGCGACAGTTATTATGGTGGAGGACAAGATGTGAATGCGTATGGCGCGACCACGGATTTTACCTGGGTCACAGGATCGCAGTATATCTATAGTTTTGATAAATGTTTCTTTATGCCTGCCGATTTTACCGGAGGACTGGAATATAATCAGGATAACTTGACGGATGATATGTGGGGGTATAACCGTTATACCAAACAAGAAGTCCGTATAGCCAGTGCATTTTTCCAGAATGAATGGAAGAACAAGCAGTGGAGCTTTTTACTTGGGGGGCGTTTGGATAAACATAATATGGTGGATCATGTAATCTTCAGTCCGCGTGCTAATCTTCGTTACAATCCGACCGAAAATATGAACCTGCGTGCCAGCTATTCTTTCGGATTCCGTGCACCTCAGGCCTTTGATGAAGATTTGCATATAGAAAATGTAGGTGGGACTGTGTCTATGATTGAACTGGCAAAAGACTTGACAGAAGAAAAATCACAAAGTCTGAGTATATCGGGAGATTTGTATCATCGTTGGGGAGATTTTCAGGGAAACTTGCTTATAGAAGGTTTTTATACTTCGCTTTCAGACGTATTTGCCTTACGTCAGAAAGGAGAGCGTGACGGTATTATTATCAATGAACGGTATAACGAGAAAGGAGCTAAGGTATATGGTTTGACTTTGGAAGGAAAGATTGCTTACCGTTCCTTACTTCAATTGCAGGCCGGCGTTACCATGCAGAAGGCCGAATACAAGCAGGCACGTGCATGGAGTGATGATGAAACGGTTCCGATGGAGAAAAAAATGTTCCGTACTCCGAATACTTATGGATATTTCACTTTGTCATACAACCCTTTCGTACCGATGACTATTGCATTATCCGGTACTTATACCGGTAGTATGATGGTAGAACATAAAGCAGGTTTTATTGATAAGGACATTGCTGTGAATACACCTGATTTCTTTGAATTGAATCTGAAAGCCGGTTATGATTTCAATTTGTATAAAGGCATAACCATGCAGGTCAATGCTGGAGTACATAATATCTTTAATGCGTATCAAAGTGACTTTGACCGGGGGGCAAAACGTGATTCCGGTTACATTTATGGACCGGGTATGCCGCGTTCTTACTTTGCCGGAGTGAAATTGAGTTTTTAATTTGTATATATTATTGCCGGGAGAGGAGCGCTGTCCGCCCTCTCCCGGCAATTTGCGTCATAGAATAAATAACCTGTTATAGGACTTTCGAACAGGTTATTTTAGATAATAATTCTTTTGATACTCTTTATTTAGAATAATTATCTAAAATAAAATGATTTATTGGATGTAAAATCTGCTATTCCTATCTTTGTGAAGAAATAAATCTGAAATGTGATTAATATAAAGATAAATCTTCTATATAGCTGTCTGTTATATGGATTTATCGGAATTAATAAGTAAAAAGGTCAAAAAAGATGGGTATTGCTGAGTTGATAAATAAGGAAAAGAAAACAGCATTTTCTTTCGAGGTTCTTCCACCGTTGAAAGGTACTGGAATTGAAAAACTATATGCTACAATAGATACATTACGGGAGTTTGATCCTCTTTATGTCAATATTACCACTCATCGCAGCGAATATGTGTATCGCGAGTTGGGGGGTGGTTTATATGAACGTAATCGTTATCGGCGGCGTCCGGGTACGGTAGCGGTGGCTGCGGCTATACATAATAAATATGATATTACTGTTGTGCCGCATATTTTGTGCAGTGGTTTCTCGCGTGAAGATACGGAATATATATTGCTTGATTTGCAATTCTTAGGTATTACTAATCTGTTGGTACTCCGGGGTGACAAGGCAAAAGATGAATCTTCTTTTGTTCCCGAGAAAGATGGTTATGCCCATGCTTTGGAGTTGGAAGAGCAGATCAATGCTTTTAATGAAGGCAAATTTATTGATGGAACGCCGATTCAGGCTCCTTTAACTCCTTTTCGTTATGGGGTGGCAGGCTATCCGGAGAAGCATGAGGAATCTCCCAACATGGAACAAGATTTATATTGGTTAAAAAAGAAAGTGGAAGCCGGAGCCGATTATGTAGTGACACAAATGTTTTATGATAACCGAAAATACGTTGACTTTGTGGAGCGTGCAAGAAAAGAGGGGATTAATGTTCCTATCGTACCGGGCATCAAACCTTTTTCCAAGCTATCACAACTCAGTGTTATTCCTAAAACATTCAATGTGGATTTACCACAGGAATTGGTTGTGGAAGCAATGAAATGCAAGGATGATAAAGAAGCGCGTGCATTAGGCATAGAGTGGTGTATCAATCAATGCCGGGAGCTGATAGCATATGGGGTTCCGGGGATACATTTTTATACAGTGGGTGCGGTGGATAATGTGAAAGAGGTGGCGACAGCTGTTTATTGATAGTCTTTAATGGAAATGTTTCTGTCAGGTCATTTATTGCTCCGTATCTTAACGGTTTAAGATGCGGAGCAAAATTATTTTGTAAATGGGTTATAAGTCATCTTCCAAAGCTGTGCTTTTGGCATAAGCCGTACTCTTTGCTTCAAAAAAATCAGTCTTTACCATATTGGCATTGGAATATTGAGATACCCAGTGCATGCTTTCCGGCTCTTTATGGTTTTCTTCGTACAGAGGGCCAAAACCTAAACTACTCCAACGGAGATTGCCTAAATATTGAATATAATCTTCTATCATTTTCCGGTTGAGTCCCTGTATATTGTCTCCTATCACATATTGTCCCCATTCTATTTCCTGCTTGACCCCCTCACGCATCATGTATTCATATATTTTTACTTTATCGGGAGTGAATAAATCCGGTTCCTCTTTCTTTAATTCCAGAATAATGTTGCGGAATAACCACAGATGCGTGTTTTCATCTCGATTGATATATCGGATTTCTTGTGCGGAACCTGACATTTTTCCATTACGGCTCAAGTTATAGAAAAACATGAATCCGCTATAGAAATAGATTCCTTCCAATATATAGTTGGCGATAAGGGTTTTCATCAATGTGAATCCATCCTGACTTTCCTGAAATTCGTTATAGCAATTGCCTATAAAGGTATTTCTTTTCAGCAGGTGTCCGTCTGTCTTCCATTGGTAAAGGATCTCGTTACGCTTTTCGGGGCTACAGATAGAATCCAGCATGTAACTGTAGCTTTGGCTGTGTACACATTCCTGAAAGGCTTGGATATGGAGGCATAGATTAACTTCATTGGCTGTGATGTATTCGCTGATGGTGGGCAGATTATTGCTTTGTAAAGAATCAAGGAACACTAAAAAACTCAGGATTTTATCATAGGCGGTGCGCTCTGCCTGGTCCAGGTGAGGATAATCCTTGGTGTCTTGGGTGAGATTGATTTCTTCGGGAATCCAAAAATTATTCATGGCCTGACGATACCAGTCACTAACCCATTTGTAGCGCATATTATTGAAATCATTCAAATTGGTGGTGTTTCCTCCAATCATTCTTCTGTGACGGAGGTCGGTATCTCCCTCAGGATTGAAAAGGGCATTCTTTTTTAATTTTATTGTATTCATGATTTATTGTTGTTTTATATTCTGTCTTCTTGTTTTACTGCTAACTCAAGGCTGTATATTAAAAATAAATTTGTTATTCATTTCTTGTAGGGGCGCAAGCATGGTGCCCCTACAAGAAATGTTTTAGCATGACAATTCAGTACTGGAGTGTTTACGAAAAGATCAGGAAGCACAGCTTTCACATTCTTCTACTTCCAATGATTTGCTGCGGACATAATATACTGTTTTTACGCCACATTCCCATGCCAGCAAATACAGGTTTAATACTTGTTTCAGGGTAAATTCATTGGTAATGTATAGATTCAGACTTTGCGCCTGGTCTATATGTAACTGCCGGATCCCTGCGGCACGGATACTCCATGTCTGATCTGTCAGATAAGCACTTTTATATATCCAATAGGTCTTATCGGACAATGCCGGTGCAACACGTGGCAGCATGGCTCCTTTCTTTTCTTCCAAGAAGAAACGTTTCATTACCGGATCTGTTCCGGCAGTGGTTCCGGCAATGATACTGGTGCTGCTGGTGGGGGCAATGGCAAGAAGATAGGCGTTTCTCATTCCTTGTGTGGAAACCTTTACAGCCAATGCTTTCCATTCTGGCGAATTGTAACCCCGTTTTATAAAATAAGCTCCGGTCTGCCAGTCGCTGCCTTCAAAATAATGATAGGCCCCTTTTTCTTTTGCCAGTTCGCTACTTGCTGTTATGGCAGCATAGTTGATACGTTCGAAAACTTTATCCATAAAACTGAGATGTTCCTCGCTTTCCCAACGAATGCCGCGAACAGCAAGAGCATGATGATAGCCGCTGGCTCCCAAGCCGATACTGCGGTAGCGATGATTGGTAATCTGAGCGAAAGGAATCGGATAAAAGTTCAGTTCAATCACATTATCCAATGCCCGTACTACAGTTGCCACCTTTTCTTTCATTTGTTTTTCATCCTCCAAGGGCAAATGTCCTAATGAAAGGCTGGCAAGATTACATACCACAAAGTCTCCGGGCCGGATTGTTTTGACTACCACTGTATCACCATCTTCCGTACATATCTCTGTAGAGACTGTTTCAATGGAGGACATGTTTTGTGCTATTTCCGTGCAAAGATTGGAGCAATAAATGATTCCCCGGTGCGCATTGGGATTGGCACGGTTCACGGTGTCACGATTGAATGTAAAGGGAGTACCTGTTTCTACAGCCGAACGCAGTATCAGTCTGACGATATCTTTGATGCTCATGCTGCGCTTGGAGAGTCGGGAGTCATTTACGCAATCCATGTATCTTTGTTCCCATTCCTCTCCGTAGTAGTCTTCCAGACAGTATCCTTTGACGGTCATTATTTCATTGGGGCAGAATAAATGCCATTGCTGGTTTAAATCCCGTTTCGCCATACGCCAGAATAAGTCCGGATAGCATACGGCGGGGAAGATGTCGTGCGCTTTCATCCGGTCATCTCCATTATTGGTCCGGAGTTGCAGAAACTCAGGCAAGTCTTTGTGCCATACATCCAGATAGACGGCTACGGCTCCCTGACGCATACCTAACTGGTCAACGGCTACAGCAGTGTCATTCACCAGTTTCATCCATCGGATTACACCTCCGGCCACACCTTTGAATCCGCGTATGTTTCCACCTGCGGCACGAACTTTGCCAAAGTACATTCCCATTCCTCCTCCAAATTTGCTTACCATCGCAAAATTGTCTAAGCTGCGGTAAATGCCTTCCAGACTATCGGGCACTGTATCAATGAAGCAACTGGATAACTGGTGATAAGGTTTTCGGGCATTTGCCAGGGTAGGAGTGGCCATTGTGACTTCCAGACGACTTAATATATCATAGAACTTTTTTACCCATTGCAGTCTGTTCTGTTTTTCGGGCATAGCGAGATGAAGGGCAATCCCTAAATACATTTCCTGCACAGACTCTATAGGTTCGTGTGAACGGGTACGGATCAGATAACGTTTGGCAAGCAGATCCAGTCCTGAATAATTGAAAAGCTTGTCA
>ENA-OPDC01000723-OPDC01000723.1-human-gut-metagenome-genome-assembly--contig:-NODE-723-length-12436-cov-4.043131_pt1 | contig 12436 bp, 17 predicted proteins | sample MGYA00241620_ERZ501503 | MGnify/ENA primary metagenome ERZ501503 (study PRJEB25962, sample SAMEA2042659) | human gut metagenome | biome: human gut; feature: human-associated habitat; material: faeces...
ACAGTCGAACAGTTTAAGAAGGTAATGGAAAACACCCCGTTGCAGGCTGTATAAAGCAAAAATTGTATAGATAAGCCCTACAAGGCTCAAATTGGTTCCAAACTGATTGAAAGCCTTGTAGGGCTTATTTTGCGTTTTTTCAAATTTATTTGTTAAGACTTAGTGTGTGTAAAAAAGCCCCTGAATATGAAAATGGATAGAATAAAAACGACACATTGATTGGGATGTGCAATATAACCAAAAACTGCATATAATTTGTGCAATTGCTCTGGCCAAAAGCCATAGAAAAAAGAAAAGGTAATTGTTATAATTATATCGAGGAAATTCTGCTTCTGTGAATGATAGAGATATGTGGTGAAAGGATTGGCATACTTTAAATAAAAAGTTGATTAATGTAAAAAGAACGCAAAGCTAAAATACAAAATCTGTAAAATAAAGGAAAATCGAAAATGAGTTATACAAAGAATGAACTGCTAAATTATTGGGACAAAAATGGGTTTGAGTGTCTTGAAGATATAAATGAGCTTCGGAAAATGACGTTTGTCCCATTTGTTGGTGCAGGTATGTCGGTTCCGTTTGGCTATAGAACATGGAATGAATTCTTGGAAAAAGTAACAGCATGAAGAAAAAAAGTGAAGTTCAATGTCAATTGGAAATCACTCATAACAGGGATTTTTAGTACCGCAGTGATGTCTATATGCGTTCTTGGACTCATGCTGCTGGAGTGGCCTAATACAATTGGACTTATTGTCGAAGTGGGATGTGGAGCTTTAGTTTACATTGCAATTAATCTGATGATGAAAAACGCTTTGATGTTTGAAATGATTCAAAAGTTCAAAACGAAATTATTACATAAAGCGTGATTTAAATGTAGGTACAGGGGAGATAACGTGGAAAAAGACAGTGCGGTGATGCAAAATATAAATTACAAACTGCTTGATTTGATGAAATTTATCTGTGCATTTCTTGTAATAGGGATACATACAAGACCATTTCAGGTCGTCAGTGATGTGGCTGATAAGCTGTTTTATTATGATATTTCAAATTATGCAGTTCCATTCTTTTATGCTTGCACAGGATATTTTTTGATTGTCAGATAACAAAACAAGGGTGTGCATAAAAAATATGCTTTCGGATAAAGAAGGTTTTGCGACTATATGTGATTTGGTCGATTATTTATCTGCCTCTGACATTCTGCGGATGGATTATAGAGGGAAATAGGGAACCTGTATATTTGCTCCGTAGCGTTAGAAATTTTATTCTCGTAGGAGATAATTTCTATTCATGGGCATTATGGTATCTGAATGGACTGATTTTTGCATTGATTTTCATTGATTTGCTGCTGAGAAAGTTCTCGATAAAACAAATCGTGAAATTCGGAAGTGTAATGTATGTTCTTGGAATTATTTTGACAATGTTTGAAGGGCATTTAAATAAACTTCCAATGATAGTTTCCGCTGCGGTTAAATTATATTTTGCTGCCTTTGTGACAACAAGAAATGGTCTTTTTCAGTCCTTAATATTTGTTTCAATTGGAATGCTGGTAGCAGAAATAGAAAAGCTTGGAAAACTCCGTATAAATACTGGTAGCATAATTGCAACTGCATTAATGTATCTTACAAAGATAGCAACAAGTTTAATCGGGGGGCAGTACTTCTCGAAGATACTGGATCTCCCGACATTTTTCTTCCTGTTTGCAGTTGTAATTTCGGCATACCCGCCGAAGCTCCTATATGTTTGAATATAGTCTGGTCGCGGGCCTGACAGCCTCCGGGGCGGATGCCTACCTGCTGCATGTTACGACTACCCCGTCCGTGGCCTACATTGCCCGCGTGGATGACTTCGACTGTGGCATTATGATTTCCGCAAGCCACAACCCCTACTATGACAACGGTATTAAGCTGATCGACTGCTACGGTGAAAAAATGCCCGAGGAGACCCTGCTGCTGGTGGAGGACTATATTGACGGCAAACTCCATGTATTTGACAAGGACTGGCCGGAACTGCCTTTTGCTCATCGTGAGCATATCGGCTGCACTGTGGATTATGTGGCCGGACGCAACCGTTACATGGGTTATCTGATCTCTTTGGGTATCTATTCCTTCAAGGGTGTCAAGGTCGGCCTGGACTGCGCCAATGGTAGCTCTTGGAACATTGCAAAGTCCGTCTTTGACGCACTCGGCGCAGACACCTATGTAATCAATAATCAGCCGAACGGTCTGAACATCAACAATAACGCAGGTTCTACCCACATTGAGGGTCTGCAGAAATTCGTAGTGGAGAAGGGCTTGGATGTTGGCTTTGCTTACGATGGCGATGCTGACCGCTGCCTGTGTGTGGATGAAAAGGGTAATGTCATCACTGGTGACCATATCCTGTACATCTATGGCTGCTACATGAAAGAGCGTGGCAAGCTGCTGACCAATACGGTTGTTACTACTGCTATGTCTAACTTTGGTCTGTATAAAGCCTTTGATGAAAAGGGCATTGGATATGCCAAGACTGCCGTAGGAGACAAGTACGTCTACGAGTACATGGCAAAGAACGGTTGCCGTATTGGTGGCGAGCAGAGTGGACATATTATCTTCTCCAAATATGCAAGCACTGGCGATGGCATCCTGACAAGTCTGAAGATAATGGAAGTCATGCTGGCGAAAAAGAAGCCGATGAGCGAGCTGGCAGCACCGCTGAAGATTTATCCGCAGGTGCTGGAGAATGTCCGTGTGACAGATAAGAAAGCTGCACAGAATGATCCTGCCGTGCAGGAAGCCGTGTCTAAGGTTGCTGAAGCACTGGGCGATACCGGCCGTATACACTCGCAATGTGTATTACATTGGAAACTTTGAATTTGCAAAGCTGACGCCGGGTGAGGCACACTTCTATGACTTGAATGGCGATGAAATCGAAAAGCAGACTACTGAGATCAAGTGGGATGCCGAGGCAGCAGAAAAGGGCGGCTTTGAACATTTCATGATGAAAGAAATCCATGAGCAGCCGAAAGCTGTTCAGGATACCCTGAACTCTGTGATTAAGGATGGAGTCATCGACCTGTCCAGCGTGGAGATCGCTGAGGACGAAATAAAACACATTTCTGTGATAGTGGAAAAATATAGAATTGATTTAGTGAGGGATTAGATATGCACCTATTAACAAGGTTCTTCTCACAGAAGAACTTTTTAGACGCATTTATTTCTGGAAAACTCTATATGAATACGCTTAATTATTTCTGGAACAATGGTTTCGAAGAACAAAAAGATATTTTTGAAGGCGTTGTTTGTACTGTTCCAGTGAAAGATTTTAATGGTTTTCCAATGGATTTTCAAGCAGCTCAGGCAAGTGATTATCATTTTAGAGCTGAAGGATATAAATTTTGTAATGTTCTTTGCTTTTATAAAATTGATTTTATTCTGGAGGGAGGACTTCTTAGCTACGATCTTAATGATGACATGTCAAAATTTGGAGAGTATGTGGCTATTATAACAAATGAAGCTGAATTCTTAAGACGTATTGAAGCGGCTGCTAAAAAAAGTAATTATGAAGTATTATGTGGGGATATTCACTATCATCCTCAGATGTTAAACGGTAAGCAAAGCAAAGAAGGACCACGTATGTATTTGGCTTTGGAAAATCGATTCTTTAAAATAGAAGAACTACAAAAAAGGGGATTTAATATTAGGAAACGGGACTGCTTTGATAAGAGCATCCAGTATCATAGCCAAAATGAATGGCGTGTTGCATTGTACCGAGGGGACCAGACCACAGATGCGTATGAACTTGATGTTGGAAATTTATCGGATATTGTTCGCTGTTATCCGGTAAGGGAGATTCAAAGAGGCTTAGCGGATTGCACAAAGAGGTATGGGCTTAGCGATACTGAGGGGTGGCACGGCACCATCGGGAGAAGTGATATGCGAGAGTTGTTTTATACTTTAGGAGATAATAATACGACGATGTTTTCTATTATTGGATGATCCCCCAATAGGTAAAAATAAGAACTATATCATCGTATCTGACTACGAAGTCGCAAAGAGTTTTTATGTGAACAAGCTGGGCTTCTCTGTCATCAGAGAAAACTATCGCCCGGAGCGTAAGGACTGGAAACTGGATCTGCGTGTCAATGAATACACAGAGCTGGAGATTTTCGCTGAGGAAAACCCGCCGAAGCGTGTGAACCGCCCGGAGGCCTGTGGCCTGCGTCACCTTGCATTCTGCGTTGATAGCGTGGAACAGACAGTGAAAGAACTGGCAGCGGTCGGAATTGAATGTGAGCCGATCCGGGTTGACAATTATACCGGCAAGAAGATGACTTTCTTCCACGACCCGGACGGACTGCCACTGGAGCTACACGAATAAAGGATGGATAAAATGATATTTTGTAAGGCAGAAAAAGAAGATTTCGACAAAATAAGATCCCTGTACTGGAACTTGATCGACCAAGATCAGGATGACCCATCGTTCCCGCATTGGAAGAAAGGAATTCACCCATCTGATGAGATGATACAGAACAGTATTGATAGGAAAGAACTGTATGTGTTGGCAGATGGTGGTGATATTGCAGCGCGTGTCAAAGCAAACGATAAGAAGGTCGAAGGGTATGCGGATGCTCCGTGGCAGATTGATTCGGACGAAGTGATTGTTCTTCATGTTCTGGCGGTTCATCCGGGTCATTGTGGAAAAGGACTGGCGCGGAGATTGGTAGAGGAATGTGATTGAACAGGAAAGAAAAGCTGGCAAGAAGGCATTGCGACTTGATGTGATGAAGCAAAAGAAAAGATGAAGAAAGCACTCGGAAAATCGTTCTGACACGGATGCCTCAGAGGGGGGGGGGGGGAAAAAAAGAAGCATCACCCAATGTTTGAGGTCATTGCGTGACCCGGAGATTACACAAAAAATCCACCTGCGGAATGAACCACAGGCGGCTGAAATCACATTATAGCTTATGAATATCAGTAACAGTTACACAATGTTAAAATAGCAATATGTCCACGATGAGCAGGCGCAACACCTGTCTGTCGCAGTATTTTTACTTTATAAGACATCTCTATGGATGACGGTAAGGTTCGATTTTGAACTTTGCCGTTTTTCTTTTTGTCCCAATTTGTAAAATTTTCAAAACTGTATTCCAAAACAGCTCTGCGGATTCCTATTAGTATAGGGGATTTCAAAATCTTTTGCAAAACGGCTTTCCTCTAGTTTTATGAGTGGGAAATAAACAAAATCTATATTCTAAAATTAGGCAGTTCAACGAAATTTAAAAATCTGTATGCCAAACACCCCTTTTAGAATGTTATAGGTATAGGGGAATGTATTCACGACTGCAGTTGACTTTTGCGGCAAGAACTTCTTGCGTCAGATTCGATTTTGAACGGTAGAAGCTGATTCGTTTTCCTAGAGAAGTACGATTTACGGACATATAGTGATCTTCCTTTCAAATGCCCGCATAAGATACTTTAATTATTTGACTTATGGAGAAATGAATCAAGAGGAACCAAATAGGCAATTTGCATAGAAGTCAGAATTCTTATTTTTTCCCTCTAGCGGAGATGGCTTCTGAGGCCAAAATGTGAACCAACAGTTCACATTTTGAGCAACAAGTGAACTGCTGGTTCACAGAAAAAATCATCTGATAAGTGTATAATAAAAGCATGAAATCAAACTGTAAAAATAAAGTGGGGAAAACGAAATGGAACGGCTGCTGACACTGTATAGCGAAGTTCAGTCAACGGATGTACGGTGGCTGTGGTATCCGTTTATCGCAATCGGAAAAATCACACTGCTGCAAGGTGATCCTGGCGATGGAAAATCAACCATGATGATGAATCTGATTGCGGAACTTTCAACAGGAGGTAAGACCCCGGACGGTTGTAAAATCGGTACACCGCAAAAAGTGATTTATCAGTGCTCAGAGGATGGCGTTTCAGACACGATAAAGCCCCGTCTGGAACGCTGCGGAGCAGACTGCAGTAAGATTGCTTTCATCAATGAGGAAGTATATAACGGCCTTACATTAGACGATGAGCGCATCCGTCAGGCAATCATTGAATTTCGGCCTCGATTGGTCGTAATTGATCCGATTCAAGCGTATCTTGGCAGCGATTCGGATTTGCAGATCGCAGGCAGGGCACGGAAACTTATGCGCCGCCTTGGAATGTGGGCTGCGGGCTATGACTGCGCCATCGTTCTGATTGGCCACCTCAACAAAAAAGAAGGTTCCAAAGGGCTGTATCGCAGCCTAGGAAGCATTGATGTTGTGGCAGCGGCACGAAGCGTCCTGCAGGTGGAGCGAGATACCGAGAATCCTGATATAAGAATCGTACATCAAATCAAAAACAGTCTTGCGCCTACGGCAGAAGACATCCGCTTTTCAATTTCTGCCGACACGGGCTTCCGATGGCTGGAATGCAGGCCACAGCTCTTTGAAAAACAACAGCCGGACGCCGAACCTAAATTTGATACAGAGCAACAGAAAGCTGCCTACTGGATCAAGCATTTTCTTGAAAAAGGTGATATGAGCGCGAATGAAATTTATTGCCGTCTGGACAATGAGGGGGTCAGCAAACGAGTTGCACGGATGGTAAAAACAGAAATGGGAATCCACTGCTACCAGAAGAAGCGGAGATGGTATTGGAGTGTTCAGCTGGAAGAAGGTGCTATGAATGGACCGCAAGTATAAAGTTGGCGGCTATGTGAAACTTGCAAAATTGTGGGAGCGCTCTAAGGATGCAGCAGTAGCCTATCACAGTTCCTACTATGCTGAAAAGTTTAAAACTGATAGCGATAAAAAGCTGGTTGGTGTTTATATTGACATCACAGGGAATAAGGAAATTTATAAACGCCCGGAAATGGTGCATCTGCTCAAAGATTGCAAAAATGGTTCCATAAATCTGATTTTCTCGCAGACAAGGGCCTATCTTGCAGCAAATACCTGTGATTTCTGTTTTTTGCTGAAATATCTGTTTGACTTGCCGATGCGAGTGGATATTGTTACAGACGATGATGACCAGAGAATCGACACCATTCTTGACGTTGATAACCAGCGGCAGAGTCTGAAAGATTTGGCTGAAAAATATACATCGATCCGAAGGAAAGATTATCTTGAGTGGAGAATCCGACTGGAACATGAAATGACAAAGGCTGAAAAAAATGAACGTGGAAGGACAGTATAATCCAAAAGACGTAGAGTGTATTCCGGTAGAAAACCTTGAAGTGCTGCCGAGTGGGGCAGACTGGCAGAGCCGACATCTGGAATCTGAAAGGCGAAAAGCAGAGATTCGTGACAGAATCCATAAGCAGACAGAACAGGGGCAGAAAACGGCAAAAGATTACTTTCGTCCGGCGAAACCGACACCGTCGATTTACGACAGCGACCTGAAGCGTGTGGCGGTTTATGCCCGTGTCAGCACTTCCAGCGAAGAACAGATTTCTTCCATTGAAAACCAGACTCTATATTACACCAAAAAGATTGCAGAAACAGAAAACTGGAATTTGCAGGATATTTACAGCGATGAAGGAAAATCGGGTACTTCACTGCGGAAACGGGATGCGTTTAAGCGCATGATGCGAGATGCCAAAGACCAGAAGATGGACTTGATTATCTGTGCCAGCATTTCGCGGTTTGCGCGAAATTTTTCGGATTGTATGACGCAGATTGCAGCATTGAAAACCATGCACCCGGCACATCCCATTGGCGTGTACTTTGAAACTGAAAACATCTACACGCTGAATCCAAGCAGCCAATATAGTTTGGACATTCAAGCACTTCTGGCAGATTGGGAATCGGGCAACAAGAGTCGCCGGATGATCCTTTCGTATGACCAGCGTATTATGACAGGCCAGTACCCGGTGGCCGACCTGATGGGATATCGGCATACGAAGGATGGACGGTTGGTAATTGAGCCGGAAGAAGCAAAGACGGTGCGGTTTATTTTTCTGGCGTTTATCCAGGGCTATAACTACGATCAGATCGCGGCAGTGCTGACACAGAAAAAGCGCAGCACCCTGCGCGGTAGGCAGGAGTGGAACGGCATGATGGTGGCAAACATCATGAAAAATGAACGCCGCTGGGGTGATCTGGAAGCTAGGAAGAGCATTGTGGTAGATTACAAACTGGGCAAGGTCACGAAGAATAACGGCAATCGCTGCTCTGCCTATGTCCCGGAACATCACGAAGCGATTGTTTCCCCAGAAATCGCACGAGCTGCACATCTTGTGGCATCCAGCAGCAAAAAGTGCGGGGTGCAGGATATTGTGGTAATCCGGCAGGGAGCATTGAAAGGCTTTGTGGGCATCCATCCGAACTGGAGCGGCATCAATGCTGAAAGTATCCGCAGCCTTTGCCTGAGCACCTATCTGCCGGAAGAGGTGATGAAACTGAACGATATAGCAGAGATGAGGGCTGGGGCAACACTGGGAAAGGCACTTCAATCTGAATATATGACGGTTTCAGGTACTTGCTTTATCAACCAGAGTAGCCCGGTTATGACGATTTCTAAAAATGGAATCCGTTTCAGCAAGGCCTGCCATAGCCGGTTGGACGACTGCGAGTATGTGGAACTGCTCTATCATCCGATTCTGCAGGTCGTGATTTTGCGAAAGAGCGATCATGGCTCTTCAATGGCGATGCACTGGCAAGATGACAATGACGTTCATAGTGTCTTTTCAGCTAGAGCGTTTTCTGGCCTGATTCTTCAAACGTTGAACTGGAAAATGAATTGCCGTTACCAGTGCCGTGGTATCTGCCGGGGTCAGGGAAATGCAAAATTTCTGATTTTTGAATTAGATGAGTCCCGGATTTTGACTGGGAAAAATCAGTATGAACAAGAAAATTGTTCGATGAATCTGAAATGCCGGTTATATCGGAGTAAATGGGTTCAGAGCATTACAGTTAGTGATGTGATGGAATCTGGCCAAGTCGTAGAAAATCCCATGATTGGTGCAATTCCAAGCAGAAATGAAGTTCAACGTGAACTGAATGATCTTTTGATGTCGATGTAGGAGGAACTTATAGAATGGAAGAAAAAAGCAGGGCGCAGGAACTGAGCGTTCGGGAAATCTCCTTGGTTCGTGAACTTGCACAGATACGGAAAGAACATAAAAGAGAACTGGAGTACGAAAAGTTCGATGGCTATGAACTTCCGCCGCGCACCCAGTTTTCCATGCTGAATAAACCTGCAGTGAGCATAAAATATGATGTTATGAAATTTAATATGGCGTGCATTCGGCTTTTTGAAGGAATCAAGTATGTCCTTCCGATTTTGCACCCCAATAAGAAGCGGCTTGCGTTGATTATGTGCCCGGAGGAGGACAGCGCGTCTGTTGAATGGGCACGACAGAACGACGAAAATTGGGTGAATAAGGATATTACATCATTGGAATTTGTGGAAAATATCTTCAGGCTCATGAACTGGAATCGGGAATGCCGTTATAAAGTGCTTGGACGGGTGGCTAATTCAGATCAGGGTCTTTGTATGTTGTTTGATTTGGAAGAAGCAATCATGTTCACCCCGAAGCCACAGGAATATACGGATCCGCTTACTGGTGAAATGAAGAAAAAGCAGATGAAATTCTTCCCGGATGCCTATAAGAATCGTATCGGAAAATCTTATAATGACTATATTGCAGACCATCAGATGAACATGTTTGAAGACTTCATTGGGTATCAGGGCTCTGCGGTATTGGATGAGCCTGTGCAGGAAGAGAATACAGCGCCGAAGCCACCAATGAGACAGAAAAGCGAACCACCGGAAAATACAGTGCTACCCCATTTGCCGGAACAATCTATGAATATGCAGCAATCGAGTTATGAGTCTGACGGGAGAGGAATGCCGACATGAATTCTGGACGAGTTATGAACCTGCGAGTGACAATTCCGGCGGAAAGCCGGAGAATGAATGTTGGGAAAGATGTTATCCGTATTCTTGGAAGTCCGGCCTATATCTGTGTTTTGCAGAGGAAAGATCGGAAGTCTATTGCAATCACGCCGTTTGCTGCGGAGCATCCCATGTCCTTTAAGGTTCCAGACAGGCTGCTGACCGATGGGCAGTGGCGGATGATGATTAACGGAATACAGTTCATTCAGTTGTTGCTGGAAGCAAATGGTCTGGCGGAAGGAAAAGACCATCAGTTTAAAGGACGGTATGATGCCGAGAAAAATGCAGTTATCATTTCGCTTGAAAAAGATGAACAAAGTGCCCTCTCGGCTCAAAAGTGTACAACTTGACATCACGTCCACTTGGTCGTATAATACGTCCAAATGGACGTGATGAAGGAAACCAATATTATGAGTGGTGGAATTTTAGATAGTTTTCAAACGATAATTCCAACAGCAGCGGCTGTCTTATCGGAAAGACGACAAATGTTAAGGATGACGTAACAAGAGGTTGCTGATTGCGCAAAAATAACCTTGCGTCAATATCAAAGGTTGGAATCTGGGGAAAGAAGTATTTTGACCTGTTCTTTTGGCTTGGCGTGCCGAGTAATTGAAGCTCTTGATATGGATGTTTCTAAATTCTATCATGGTGACTATTACCTTGAAGAACTGAAAACTATTGAAGGCAAATGATTGGTGGCAGGGTAAAATGCCAATTTAGGGGATGATATGACGCGGAGAAAATGCTGCTATAATTTCGCTCGAAAAGATGAAAGGGAATGTTAGTACAGACAAAGAAAAAAGAGCCTGCTGAATGAAGCAGACTCCGTGATAAGAAATTACACGGTAGGATTGACGGGAGAAACAGTAAGCGTTAGTCCGAGGTGCTGGAAAATATTCAAGAGGGTTCCGAGATTAGGCGTTGTTTTGCAGGACTCGATTCTTGCAACAGAGGATTGCGGCAGACCGCACATGGCGGCAAGTTCGCGTTGGCTTAGGCCAAGAGCATTCCGCTGCTCAACCATGGCAGTGACAATTGCAGCCACTTCCTCTGTTTCTTTGATGTCCTTTGCTGTTTCAGGGTCTACAGTACGAACGTATTCTTTGTAATCATTCCATGTTTTCATAATTTAGCAGTCTCCTTTCTGCGAAGATAGTCGTTGCGCTCTGCTTTTGCTTTCTCAATTTCGCGTTTAGGCGTTTTTTGAGATTTCTTTCGAAACTGATGAAGTAGTACATAAGTATCATTTTGATAGAAAAAGTAGAATACGCGATTGTTTCCAGGTCGAAGCTCCCAAATGCCATCGTCAAGATGCTTCGTAATCTCTGCATTCATGTGGGTTCCATTTTGCTGAAGTAGCTCAATGTAGAGGCTTGCCTGTTTGTGCTGTATCCGTGCATCTTTATTGGTAGGAGCCTTGAGGCGTAAAGCTTCAAGAAAATCCCAGATAGGACACTTTCCATCTTCTGTTTCGTAAAATTCAATCTCATACATTAGAATATTGTCTCCAAAGTGGCAATGTGATTTTCTATTTATATGATAGCACAAATGCTATCACGCGTCAAGAAGGAGAGAAAAGCTCAAATCGAAAAAATAACAAGAGAAGTCTTTCTGAGTTTGAAACCGTATCGGTTTCGGCTCGGAAAGGCTTATTTTTTTGCAAAAATTTTTGTTCCTTACTTGACAACCGCATATGGGTAACCAGAAAAAATCCTGATTTCATCCTGCTCATCCCGCGGTTCCGGGAGAATGCGGCGGCCTTTACCACCCTGCTGGCAGAGCTGTGCTCCATGATGCTCTGTATCCGCTGCTCCAGGGGTCTGGTCACGGTCTCAGCTGACCGGCGCACCGTTGGCTCGGTGCTCTGCGGCTGTGTGGGCATCGTTCTTGTCTGTACCGGGGTCAAGGCACTGGTTCTGCCCAATCTCATCTGCATTCTGGCGGCGGTGCTGGGCTCAGTGGCTGTATACGCAGCCATCCTGCTGGGCATGAAAAATCCGCTGGTGCTGGAATATCTGGAAAAAGCGAAGCGGAAGTTCCGGAAAATATCCTGAATGGACAGGACCCGCTGCGGGGGCGAACACTCTCTGCGGCGGGTCTTTTTCAGAAAAACGGCGTTTTTTGGTGCGTTCCGGCAAAATCACCACATTTCTTTGCTTCTGCAACAAATGTTTGTTAATAAATTATCCATCTCCCGTCCTTGCAATACACACGCTTTTTGTTTATAATAAGGATGTACGGGGAAGTTCGCAGTGCGCGGCCCCCGATGAAGAGCAAAATTCGATTCCGAACGAAAAGAATTTGAGAGGAGTTTGTTACCATGGGTTTAGGTAAGAAAACGATCGACGATCAGAATTACTGCGGCAAGAAGGTCCTTGTCCGCTGCGATTTCAACGTCCCCATGAAGGACGGCGTCATCACCAACGAGAACCGCATCAATGCGGCTCTGCCCACCATCCAGAAGCTGGTCAACGATGGTGCTAAGGTCATCCTGTGCAGCCACCTGGGCAAACCCAAGAACGGCCCCGAGGCAAAGTTCAGCCTGGCACCCGTTGCTGTGGCTCTGA
>ENA-OPDC01000742-OPDC01000742.1-human-gut-metagenome-genome-assembly--contig:-NODE-742-length-12017-cov-2.301956_pt1 | contig 12017 bp, 8 predicted proteins | sample MGYA00241620_ERZ501503 | MGnify/ENA primary metagenome ERZ501503 (study PRJEB25962, sample SAMEA2042659) | human gut metagenome | biome: human gut; feature: human-associated habitat; material: faeces...
GGCTGCGGCCACCAGATCATGGTGGCCCGGAAGCTGGTGGAGAAGAACACGCGGGGGCTGAGGAAAAAAGAAGAGTAAGAGAAAGCGTCAGGAGAAAAAAGAAAAAATTTATTACGTTCAGTGAAAAAGTATCGTCTGAGAAAAAATCTCAGGCGATATTTTTTGGTAAATTCTGCTGAATTATGATGAGTAATCCGTTTACTTTTATACTAAATTGCTTTATACTCTTATAAAACAGGTCTGTGACCTGTACTGGAAAGAGAGAAGGGAGGAAAAAGTTATGTTTTGTCAGGAATGTGGACAGAAATTAGCCGATGGGACAAAATTTTGCCCATACTGCGGAGCGAAGATTCAGGCTGCTCCGCCGCCGGTGGAAGAAACGACAGAGCAGGAAGAAACTGTTGAAGTAAGGCCGGAACCCGAGGAGGAGGCTCCCCCTCCAAAGAATCCGGCTCCCAAGCCGAGACCGAAAACGGCTCCGACACCGGAAGCTCCGCGCCCAGCGCCGGAGCCAGCGCCCAAGCCCGCCGGAAATGGCGGTAAGACCGGGCTTTACGCCATTGTCGGTCTCGTGGCCGTCATCGTTCTGGCTGTGGTGCTGATCAAAGGTGTTTTCGGCGGAGGGACTACCGTATCCGTCATGGACTGCGTGAATGTGACGATCAGCGGTGTGGACGGCAATGGCCGGGCTTACTTTGATTTCGACATTCAGCCCATTTTCGACGCGGTTTCCAAAAAGATGACGCTGACGGAGCGCATGCGGGAGGAGATTCAGGATCTGACGGACGATATTTACAAGGATATCGTGCTCTCCGATGACAGTAACCTTTCCAACGGCGACAAAGTCAAAGTGAGCAGCAGCGTGGACAAGGATCTTCTCAAAGCCTATAAAGTGAAGCTGAAAAACGGCGACAAGACGATAAAAGTAGAAGATCTGGTGAAGGTTCAGGAGGTAAACGTCAAGGACTACGTTCAGGTAGAGTTTTCTGGTTTTGACGGCTTCGGAGCCGTGTATCTGAATCAGGATTATGACGGCCTGATCTCAGCGACGGCTGAACTGATCCGCAAGGCAGACAACTCCGAGGAAGCCGAGGAGTACATTTCAGACTCCCTTCCTTCTGTGATCTACAACATGTCCTGGATCTACGAGGGCGAAGATTACCAGAAGAACGGCAACGAAGTGACCTACCACTGCAGCGGACCGGATTACATCGAGAAATACGGCATTCATTTTATCTATGAGGATGTCACCGCGACGGTGGATGGACTGATTCCGGTGGAGACCCTCTCTCTTGCAGATTATATGAAGCTTTCCTGCGAGGGCATCAATGGCAGCGCCTATGCCCGGGCTGAACTGGACGAGGAAAAACTCCTTGATTACCTGACTGAGCTTTTTGAAAAAGAGCAGCGCGGAGCCTATGGAGCAGCAGGAGAGAATTTCGATGCGGCCACAGAGGCAGAATCCGCGGTCAACAGCATAAAGAATACCTGGAGAGAACAGTTTGTCACGATGGCAGATCCCAGTGAGAATCTCTCCAACGGCGATGAAGTGACCGTTACCCTCACTCCGAGCTATACGGATAATAATGAAGTAAATATGGTCGGAGCCGGCTTTACTCTTATTGGCGGAAGCGGCACCTTCACCGTGGACAGTCTGGGAGATTATCACCTGGGTATCACCTCCACGGAGGATGAGGAGCTCAAAGCGTTTCTGGCTCCCTATGAGACAAGTATCGAGGCGGCCTTCGATGAGAAGAAAGACTGGATTAATCAGGATGCTTCCCAGTATGGCTGGGTTGCCTGGGATCAGGTACCGGATGGCAAAGTGACGCCGGTGCTGGAAAAAGTCGATACCGTCACCTGGGACGAGGGCGATTACTACGATGCCGGAAATATGATGCTGGCCGTTTATCATATGAGCCTTCCGGTGCGGCAGTTTGACCGTTCCATGACAACGCTGGATATTTACTACGGAATGAAATTCAACAACGTGGTGAAGACAGATGACGGAAAACTGAATTATGATTACGATCCCGACACCAGTTTCCTGGTAGGGGACGAAAAACTGAACAGCTGGCTGAGTGACCACAAGAACAATGTGATGGAAAACGGCACCAATGTGCAGGAAGAGGAAGCGGTCGCTGATCTTAGCAGCGTGCAGGAGACCGAGGGCGAGACAGAAGAAAACACCACAGAAGCGGCAGTCGAGGCCATTTCCGTGGAAACGCCCCAGGCAGGAACCATCGCGGAGGGCGCAGCCAATCAGGCAGCAGCCACCGTTGTCTACGAGGGTCACACCTACGCAAGATTCGATATCGCTTTGAATTATTCCCAGGCGGAGAAGTTCTGCGAGCAGGCAGGAGGCCATCTGGCAACCCTCACCTCCTGGAGGGAAAACCTGGCAGTACAGAGCATTCTCGATGATGCATCTTACGACGAGTACTGGCTTGGAGCCAGCGATGAAGAATGGGGGGGCAGCTGGAAATGGACCACCGGGGAAGCCTTCGACTGGACTAACTGGGATGACAGCCAGCCCGATAACTATAACGGAGACGAAGATTTCCTGACGATTTATTCCTACTACGGAAGCTGGAATGACCGTTCAGCGGACGAGGAAGACATCGGTTTCGTTCTGGAGATCGATCCCGTGTCCGAGGGAAGCCCCTCCGGAGAATATGACCTTCTCTCCGATCTGGTCGCTTCCGGTTCCCACAACTGTGATATCTGGAAACAGCTCGAAGATCCCTATGGAAATAAGCATTTTGCCAGCGTGGTTCTCGATGCTTCCGAGAATGGCTGGGTGAAATATGAGCTGGACGGAAACTACAACTTCTTCACCGCGACGTTAAGCACCTGTACCGACGCGGAGAGCGACGCTTCCTTTGAGATTGCCATCTGGGGTGACGGAAAGCTTCTCTACAGCCGCTACAATTATCAGAAGACCGACGCGCCGGAGACTATCGCGCTGAATACGACGGGCATCAGTAAGCTTTCGATCAAGATGGCGAACCGGGGAGGCTATAATAACGGTTTCCTTGGACTGAACGAGGCGAAGCTCTGGAAAAACGGTACGGCGGAGACTCTGCCGGTGCTCGTGGATGAGCTGGGCGATCTGACGCTGATTGACAGCGAGGAGTACGGCGATTACAGTGAAGGCGAGATGTACACCGATGTTTACGGAAATGTCCATGAAAACTGGTACGATTTCGAGGAGGAAGACCTGGGAGCAAGGGCTGTCTACTGGCTCGGCGGCAAATACACCACGTTTGAAGGAACGGTTCTCCCAGGAACGGGCAGTTATGACACAGGAACTCTGAAGATTTTTGCAGACGGCACAGAGGTTTATTCCATTTCTGAGCTGGATGTTTACCAGGGCGGCCAGAATTTTTCTCTGGATGTAACCGGAAAAGAAACACTGGAGATCGATGGCTATGGAGTGGTCTATGTGGCAGATACCAGACTGGTCCGGGCTGAGAGCGAGACGCTTGCACCGGTGACAGACCGCTACACTTTCCCGGAGCTTCCGGAGGCCGTGGAAGAGCGGGCCATCGATTATCGGATCTATAAAAATAAGAAATACTACCGCTTCGACCAGGGCCTGACCTGGAGCCAGGCAGACGCCTTCTGTAAAGCAGCAGGCGGAACACTGGCAATGCCGAAGAATGCGGCGGAAAACAGCGCCATCTTTGATCTCATTGACGATGGTAATTACGAGTATTACTGGCTGGGAGGCTATAAAGCAGGAACGATCTGGAAGTGGAACGACGGAGAAACCATCAATGCCGACGGTTTCTGGGGCAGCAGCCAGCCGGATAACTATGAAGAGAATGAAAATTACCTCTGCATGTATTCTTACGATGGTTCCTGGAATGATCTTTCCGATCAGAACGAGGGCTTCGTGCTGGAGCTCACGGCGGCAGAACCCGTGGATGACACGGCCGTAATGCTCACGAGCCTGGAATGGCAGGAAGATTATTCTTCTGAGATCGTCAACGGTTATGACGGAGCCAACCTTTATCCCAACAGCGTGAAGCTTTGGGCTTCCGAGGATGCTTATTTCCGGGTAGCCTTAAACGGTGCTTATCAGACCCTCAGCGGAATTCTGGACACGGATGGCGGTTCTTCTGTAAATGCAGATTTCTCTCTGGCGATTTTCGGAGACGGAAAGCTTCTCTACAAGAAGGAGCATTTCACCAGAAAAGATTCCAGGGAAGTCTTCTCTGTCGATGTTTCCGGTGTGAAGACTCTGACCGTGGAGACGGATAACCCCGGAAGCTATGACGGCGGTTATGTCTATCTCATGGACCCGGAGCTTACCAGGGCGGAGGTGAGTGCTTCCTCCGGTATCGCGAAGCTCTCTGAGCAGGTGCTGGTGGATGGCATTGGCGAGACCTATATCGCCGGACTTTTCCGGGATTCCTACGGAGAACTCCACGACGGCTGCCTGAAGCTTGCCGCAGGAGACGGCGCAAAAGTGACCTACAATGTAGGCGGCGCCTACACAACCCTTTCAGGAAGTATCGCAGCCGGTGATAAGACGAGCTACGAGGGCGGCATTTCCATGAAGATCTACGGAGATGGAAACCAGCTCTATGAAATCTCTGATTTTGGAAAAATGACGGGAACCCAGAGCTTTGAGGTGGATATCACAGGCTGCCAGGTAGTTGCGATTGAGGCATCAGGCGACTATGATTCCTGTGTTTATGTGACAGACGATCAGCTGAAATAGAAGGAAAGTGAAAAGTTAAGATGAAAAAAGGACTGAAAAAAATCCTGCCGGGCACAGGGGCAGTCCTGCTGGTTCTGGCAGGCGGGGTCATGGCCGGAGCAGCTGGAAAAGAGCAGGAATATATTTTTCCGGAGGTGGATAAGGAGCTTCTGACCGAGGAGGATGTAAAAGACCTCCCGGCTGAGCTCCTGGCCTACGGCCGCTATGAAATCCTGGCAAAACATGGCGAATTGTTTGAATCGGAGGAATTGAAGGAATATTTCGGAAATCAGAAATGGTATTTTGGCTTCCTCTCCGACGAGAAAGAGGTGGAAGGACTCTTAAATGACATTGAGAAAGAGAACCTGGCCTTCCTGGAAAAGAAGGAAAAAGCCGAAGGCGAGTACGAGCTGGATCAGGAGGATTTTGATTACGAGATCGTGAAAAAATGGTTGGAGGGCACTTATGTGGCGGGGGAGGAGACGACCTGGAAGACTTCTGAGAAGAAGACGAAGGAGACGGAGGCTGCAAAAACGGCGGAAACCGAAGCGCCTGCGACAGAAGCTCTGGCAACAGAACCGGCCACTGAGACACCTGCGACAGAAGCCCCGGAAACAGAACCGGTTACCGAGGCACTTGCGCCGGAGCCTGCAACAGAAGCCCCGACAGAGTCTGTGACCGAGACTCCTGAGACAGAAGAGCATGTAACCGACGGAAAATTCGAAGATCTCTCCGATGTGGACCTCTTTTCCCTCTCCCAGGACGAGCTGGCAACGACAGTCCGGGAGGAAACGGAGACGGAAGCGGAGAGCGAGACAGAAAGTGAAACGGAAACAGAGAGTGAAATCGAGGCCGACACCCGCAGCGAGTACATTTTCCCGGATATGGATACCCGGTATCTGACCCAGGATGAGGTATCGAAGCTCTCCCTCCAGGCTGTCTGCTATGCCAAGAACGAACTCTACGCCCGCCATGGAAGAAAGTTCCTCTCCCAGGAACTTAAAGACTATTTTAACGATAAAACCTGGTACGAAGGCACCGTGGACCCGGACAGCTTTTCGCCCGGTGTCTTCAACACCTACGAGAACGACAATCTGCTGCTTCTCGTCAGCGCCGAGGAAAAACTCCTGCCCGGCGGCTATGTGCTGGATCAGCAGGGCTACGATATCCATAAAGTGGATACAGCCTGCAAACACACCCTCGGGGAGACAGCGAAGACGGGAGACACCTCCGGGTATGTCTTTGTGGTCATCGATTCTGACAACATCATGCACGACGATGCCCGGCTGGTAAACGGCAAAGTCGTGGATGCCAACGGAAACGAGATCCCCGGCTGTTACGAGCGTGAGGATGGCCGGGTGGCAGATGCCCTGGGAAACATCATCAATCCCCAGGAAGGCCAGCTGGTAAAAGAAGAACTTTTTGCTGACAATCTGCTTGGCTCTGAATAGTTACAAAAAAACTGCCGCTCCGGAATGTGAAAGTTCCGGGCGGCAGTCTCTTTTTATGCGGTTTTGTGTACTTCTTCCAGCTGGGCGGTGTAGAGCTTGTAGTAGCAACCTTTTTTCGCCATAAGTTCTTCATGGCTTCCGGTCTCCATGATGCCGCCGTCATCAATGTACATGATCCGGTCGCAGCCGCGGATCGTGGAGAGACGGTGGGCGATGATGAAGGAGGTTCGTCCCTGAAGCATGGCGTTGAGGCCGGTCTGCAGGGCTTTTTCCGTCTGGACGTCGATGCTGGAAGTGGCCTCGTCGAGGATCAGGATGGAGGGGTCGGAGAGCAGGGTTCTCGCAAAGGAGATGAGCTGTTTCTGGCCCTGGCTCAGCATAGAGCCGCGTTCCCGGACTTCCGTATCGTACCCCTCGGGCATCCGGCTGATGAAGTCGTCGGCGCAGACGATTCTGCTGGCTTTACGGATCTCATCCTCGGAGGCTGTCAGTTTTCCGTAACGGATGTTGTCGCCGATGGTTCCGGAGAAAATGAAACTGTCCTGCATCATGATTCCCATCTGGGAACGGAGAGAGTGGATCGTCACCTCGGAGATATCCTGGCCATCGATCAGCACCCGGCCGCTGTTTACGTTGTAGAAGCGGGAGATCAGGTTGACAATGGTACTTTTTCCGGCGCCGGTGGGGCCAACCAGGGCCACGCTCTCGCCGGGTTTCACTGTGAAGGAGACGTCTTTTAAGATCTTTTTCGTCTCATCGTAGGAGAAGGCTACATGATCGAAGGTGACTTCGCCGCGGATCGTGGGCATCTCTTTCGCATTTTCCTTGTCGGAAACCGTCACCGGCTCGTCCATGGTTTCAAAGATACGCTCCAGATAGGCGATGTTGTTGATGAAGTTGTTGAAAATGTTTCCCAGGTTCATGATGGGCTGCCAGAAGAAGGAAGCGTAGCTGGAGATCGCCACGATGGTTCCGAGGGATTTGTTTCCCTCTCCGAAAATCACGAGGCCGAAGAGGAAAATCGCGGCCCGGACGCAGACGGAGATCGCGTCGATGCCCGGCCACACCAGGTTGGAGTAGCGGACAGCCGTGTTCCAGGTCCGGCGGCAGTCCTGGGAAAGATCCTGGAAAATCCGGGCATTTTCGTCCTCGCGGGCGAAAATCTGGGTGATTCTGGCGCCGACAATGTTCTCCTGAAGATAAGCGTTCAGGTTGGAGTTCTTGTTGGAAACAGCCTGCCAGGCTTTTCGCTGTTTGTTTTTGATCCAGATCATGAAAACTGTGAGAATCGGCACGCCGCAGAGAACGACGAGGGCCAGCTGCACATCCACCAGGAACATGAAAATCACGATGAAAAGCAGGTTGAAGGATTCCAGCACGATGTTGATCAGTCCGTTGGAGAGCATATCCGAGACGGAGTTTACATAGTTGACCACGCGGATCAGGATTTTGCCGTGGGGGCGGTCATCGTAATACTGGAAGGGCAGCTTCTGAAGGTGCTCGAACAGGTCTTTACGGATATCATAAATGATATTCTGGCTCACCTCTACCATGATCTTGCTGCGGATCGTTACGAAGATTATGCTGCCCGTATAGAGGGCCAGCAGGGCGATTACCAGAGAAAAAAGTAGTCGGAAATTTTTGTCCGGAATGGCCACGTCCAGGGCATGCTGGGTGATCATCGGGGCTATGTAGCCGAAGGCTCCGCCAAGGCTGCTTAAGAGAATGGCGATAATCATCCGTTTCTGATATTTCTTAATATAGGAAGAAGCTCTGAGAAGATGACGTATGTCAAATGGTTCTTCGAGAATTTCATCCTGCTTGTAAGTATTTTTTGCCATATTTTTCCACCTCCTTAAAGCTCATCCAGGCCGGTCTGCAGTTTGACCAGCTCGTAATAGTAGCCTTTTTTCGCCAGCAGCTCCTCGTGGGTGCCGCTTTCCTCGATGTAGCCGTCCCGAAGCACGATGATCCGGTCGGCATCTCTGGTTGTGGAGATTCGCTGGGCGATGATCACCTTCGTGCAGGGGAAATCCAGCTCCTTAAGGGAGTGCTGGATCTGCTTTTCAGTCTCCATGTCCACGGCGGAGGTCGTGTCGTCCAGAATCAGGATGGAAGGGCGGATCGCCAGGGCCCGGGCCAGGGAAATTCGCTGTTTCTGGCCGCCCGAGAGGCCGACTCCGCGCTCACCCACGATGGTATCGTAGCCTTCCGGCATCTTGGCAATGAAATCCGAGGCGGAAGAGTAGCGGGCAAATTTTACCACGTCGTTTATCTTGATGGAACCGTCACCGTAGGCGATGTTACCCTCGATGGTGTCGGAATAGAGGAGCACATCCTGGGTGGCGAGGCCGATGTGGCGGCGCAGATCGTGGAGCTTTAAATTTTCCACGGGAGTGCCGTCAATGAGGATTTTTCCTTCTGTGGGCTCATAGAAGCGGGGAATCAGGTTGATAAGGGATGTTTTTCCGCAGCCCGTTTCACCCATGATGGCTACCGTCTCACCGGGATTTACAGTAAAGGAAATGTTATGGAGCACCGGCAGGTCGCCGTCCTCGTACTGGAAGGAAACGTTTTTGAACTCGATTTTTCCGTCGAAGCGGTCCGGATGTTCTTTGGCGTCCTCATGATCCTTGATTTTCGGCTCGGAATAGTAAAGCTCCATAACCTTTCTGGATGCGGCGGAGAAACGCTGAAACTCGTTCATGATATTTCCCATCTGACGCATCGGGTTGGCGATGGCCCAGATCAGGCCGGAGAAAGCCACATATTCGCCCATTGTGAGCAGGCCTTTGATGAGGAAAACGCCGCCCACACCCAGCATGACGAGGGGCATCAGGTTGGCGATGGTCTCCACATAGGGGAAAAATTTCAGCCAGACCATAGCGGTAGCCTTGTTTGTCTCGCAGAAATCCCGGTTGGCTTTGTCGAATTTTTCGATCTCATAATCTTCCCGGGCGAAAGCCTTCACCACGCGGTTTCCGGAGATGTTCTCCTGGGCGCAGGTGTTCATCTGGGAAAGTTTTTCACGGAGCAGTGCGTGCATGGGTGCCACCTTATTCCGGAACAGGTAGATGATCCAGAAAACGAAGGGGGCAATCACCAGCAGGCAGAGGGCCATTTTCCAGTTGGTATAGAGGAAAAAGATGGCAGCCGCCGCGAAGAGGGAGAAGGACTCGATGACCATGCGGATGATCCAGGCCACCATATGGCGGATCGCATCCAGGTCTCCCGTGAGTCTCGTCATGAGATCACCGGTGCGGTAGGTGCTGTAAAAGGTCATATCCTGGCGCTGAATTTTGTCATAGAGGTAGTTCCGGACCCGGTAAAGGACGGTCTGGGACACATGCTCGTAGATCATGCAGACGCCGTAGACGATGACACAGCGAAGGAGCGTGAAGAGCACCATCGCAAGGATGAGCTGGTAAAAAAGATCCCGGTGGGTGCTTAAGTTTTCCCGGGCGTTTTCCCCTGTGAGGAAAAGATCGACGATCTTTCCGGAAAAGTACGGCACGGTCAGCTGTAAAATGTTGTAGACCACGGTGCCGGCCATTCCCACAAAGTAAATTCCGCGGCAGCCCTTCATATTTTCCCAGAGCCACTGGAGCTTTGTTTTCGGGAATGGATTTGTCTCTTGTTTCATAACGCATGCCTCCCCAATAGGTATTTTTAATTTTTGGTCATTGTATCGTATCAATTTTTTTGCGGATGTGATATAATCCGATTATCGAAAAATGGAATATTTCTATTCTCTTGAGCGTATAAAGGAGGACTTATCTCCAATGAAAAATCTGTTTGAGTACAGCGACATCCTGCACTCCCCCATTGAAGCATTCACCTGTGCCACAGAAAATGTTCATCTTCCCGTGGAAGTCCACTGGCACTATTTTATGGAGGTCATTTATCTGCAGGAAGGGTCCGTTCTTGTGACCTGCAACGATGCCTGCAAACGGGTGGAGGCCGGAAGCGTCATGTTCTTCCCGCCCCAGGCTGTGCATGCCATCTACGCCGACGGCGGAAAAAGGTTCCGCTATTTCTGCATCAAGTTCAACATGAACCGGATTCGGCTGACAGGAAGCTACCTGCCGGATCTGAACCTTGCTTTTCGGAGAGTCGGTGCGCTGCCCGCCGATCCTTTTTACGCCGAAAGACCTGCCGGGGGTGGACCTTGGAGGTTTTTTCGAGGATGTGGAGCGGGAATACCGGGAGAAGCAGTACGCTTATGATGCCAGCATTTACTCTTCCTTTGCTTCTCTGATGCTGAGGATCTTAAGGATTTGGCACTGCCAGGGAATTTCGCTGGATCTGGAGGCTTCCTCCGAGACCGAGGAGAACCAGATTCAGGATATCCTGGTCTATATCGACCGCCATTCACAGGAGAATATCAATATAGAAGAATTGGCTCACCATTACAACATGAGCTATTCCTATTTTGCCAAAATGTTCCTGAAATACTATGGTCAGAGCTGCAAGCAGTATATCGAGTTCATCCGGCTGAACAAGGTGGAAAATTTCCTGCTTTTCACCGATTACGACCTGAACTATATCGCCGCCGAGACTGGTTTCGCGGACTGCAGCCATCTGATCCGGACCTTTAAGAAACATTATCAGATCACGCCAAAGCAGTTCCGCCTCCGAAGCCGTACGATTGGAAACGGCCTTGTGCCAGAAGAGACGAGAGTTGCGGGAAACTAATCAGGACCACCAGCACTCCGGCAAACGGAAATGCCTACGCCCTTGTTGTGGAAGAATCTCTGGCACCTGGGAAGAGCGCTGTCATTTTCCTTTCTTTTCGAAAAAAAAGTGCTTGCCATAAAATCCTTTCTGTGTTATAGTTAAAAACTGTGATATATTATTTTCCTTGTTCCCTGCATGGGTCAGGGGGCCAGAGACCATAAGGAGGTGCGAAGAGCATGAACAAATACGAATTAGCACTGGTTCTGAACGCAAAGGTTGAAGACGACGTTAGAACAGCTACTCTCGAGAAAGTGAAAGGACTGGTTGAGCGTTTCAACGGTACCATCACCAACGTGGACGAGTGGGGCAAGAAGAAACTTGCTTACGAGATCCAGAAAATGAGAGAGGGCTACTACTACTTCATCCAGTTTGATGCTGATGCTGCATGCCCGGCAGAAGTGGAGAAACGTGTACGCATCATGGATAACGTTCTCAGATACCTGATCGTCAGACCTGAAGCATAAATCAATCTGACTGAGAGAAGGAGATTCCATGAATAAAGTTATTTTAATGGGGCGCTTGACAAGAAATCCTGAAGTTCGTTATTCCGCAGGGGACAGTTCCATGGCCATCGCCAGATACACCCTTGCTGTTGACCGCAGATTCACCAGAAGAGGTGAGGACAATAACGGAGCCACCGCAGATTTTATCCCCTGTGTGGCTTTCGGACGCAGTGCTGAGTTCGCTGAGAAGTATTTTCATCAGGGAATGAAGGTGGTAGTCACCGGCCGTATTCAGACCGGCAGCTATGTGAATAAGGACGGACAGAAGGTTTATACGACAGACGTTGTCGTAGAGGACCAGGAGTTTGCGGAGAGCAAAGCATCATCCATGGCGAATGGCAGTAACGGGGGTTACAGCGATTATCAGCCATCTGCCCCGGCACCGGCAGCAAAGCCTGCACCCAGTGCAGCAGTCGGTGATGGATTTATGAATATTCCGGACGGCATTGATGAGGAGTTACCGTTCGACTAAGAAAAGGAGGTTACCACCATGGCTTACAATAAAGCAGAGAAAAGCGATTCTCCCATGAAGAGAAGAGGCGGACGCAGAAGAAAAAAAGTTTGTGTATTCTGTGGTAAAGAGAATAACGAGATCGACTACAAGGATGTAGCAAAATT
>ENA-OPDC01000746-OPDC01000746.1-human-gut-metagenome-genome-assembly--contig:-NODE-746-length-11975-cov-3.015185_pt1 | contig 11975 bp, 10 predicted proteins | sample MGYA00241620_ERZ501503 | MGnify/ENA primary metagenome ERZ501503 (study PRJEB25962, sample SAMEA2042659) | human gut metagenome | biome: human gut; feature: human-associated habitat; material: faeces...
TGGTGCCACGGCTCTGCTGCCCAACCGCCACCGCCGTTGTCAAACGGGTGGTCTTTTAACCACGCTCTGTAAATGTCTGCCAGCTCCTCATTCAAAGTAAAGCTGCCGCTCTCTCTCATTCCATCATAAATATTCACCGCATAAGGCACATTGACAGCTCCGCCGGAACCAGTCCCGCTGCGGTAAGTCTCAAACTGGCACCTGCCAAACACAGACACCATCTCTTCCTTTTTCAATGGGAGCATGTGACCTTCATTTTTCAATAAAACGGCTCCCTCTGCGGCTGCCGCCCTGCAATATGCTCCAAATCCTTCCAATGGTACTCCGATTGTACTCATACTCATCTGCTTCCTCCAAATACGTTTCTATTTTTATTTTAAAATGTTTTCTTTCACATCACATATTCTAGTAAAATCTTCTCTTCCATGCTATAATTTTTCTATTCAAAAATATAACAATTTTGTCATTGGAGGTTTTCTATGGATTATCCGGAAGAAAGAAAACAATATATTGACGGCATCGCCTGCCAGTATCTCTGTCATATTGAAAAAGCAGAGAAATCGGGCAATGTATTTTCCGCTCATTTTCATTATTATATTGAAATGCTCTATGCGCTTTCCGGTCATTTCCGTATTTATTTAAACGGAATTTACCACGAATTTGCGGCAGGGGATTTTGTACTGATCAATTCCAGGGAAGTGCACCAGATCGACGCGCTCTCATCAGAGGGCGGCTCTTATATCGTGGTTCGTTTTCTCCCGGAACTCATTTACGACGGCATGACGCAGAGCCACTTTGAGTTAAAATATCTGCTTCCATTTATCACCGAAAACAGCATTTACGAAAAAGTAATTTCTTCTTCCATATTAAATGCAAAACACTCTGCCATCCCGGGACTTATGAACGAGATTATCCGGGAATCTGAGGAAAAACAATACGGCTACGAGCTTGCGATCAAAAATCACATTGGCGGTATTTTTCTTTGGCTGCTGCGCTACTGGCATGCAAATGGCGAAGAACCGCTTCTCGAAGATTTTGAAAACCAGCAGTTAAAACAGCAGCTCTCCCCAGCCCTGACCTACATGATCACCAACTATGAAAAATCTATCAGTGCAGCGGACATGGCAAAACTCTGTAATTTGAGCTACAGCTATTTTTCCAGAAGTTTCAACCGGCTTTTGCATATGAATTTCAGTGATTACCTGAATGAGATCCGCATTCGGGAAGCGGAAAAGCTGTTAGTCTCCACTACCCAGAACGTGACGGAGATTGCATCTGCGGTCGGTTTCTGTACCACAAGTTACTTTATCAAACAGTTTACCAAATATCTGCATGTTTCTCCCAAACAATACCAGAAACAAATGCGCCAGGGACAGAAAGATTTCATTGCATAACCACGCAACACAAGATATAATAGTTTGCAGTGTCCAGTGGTTCCTTAACGGTGATTGGCGGTGCCGGACTTGTCATCGGCTCTTTTGTATCCGGTGGTACTGCAACTCCAAACTTTACCCGATTCGCAAAGTCTGAATATCTGGACTACAAACGACAATGCCTTATATACCGCCGGACTCGAACTTGCTAATATCTTCCATCAGAAGAAAAAACCTATGGTACTGATCTCCGGTATCGTTGGAACGATTTTATCCGTCTGGTTATACTATAACTTCTGTAACTGGTTAAATGTATTAAACTGGGGGATTTCCTCCATCAATGGCATGGTGGTTGCTGTCGTCTGCTACCTGATTGGATATTTTGTGAAGAAAAATCAGAGATAAATAATACGTCCTAATTCTGCTGAAGTTCTGTGTGAGATGGAAATGACAGTGCGGTCTTTCGCTACACGCTTTAACGCCAGTAACACTGCCTTTTCCGTCTCTGCATCCAGATTCGCCGTGATCTCATCAAACAGCAGCATTTGTGGTTCCGCCACTGCGGCTCTTGCAATGGATAAGAGCTGCCATTGTCCCTGCGAGAATAACTCCGGCGTGCATTTCGTGTCATATCCGTTTTCAGAGCTTTCTATCACATCGTCTAACCCGGTCAGCTCTGCCACTGCTTTTACGCGGTCTGCCGGAATGGTTTCATCATACAGCGTGATCTGATCGCGCACCGTTCCCGGAACCATGTGGAAGATCTGTTCTACATAGCCGAACAGTTTCCGTTTCTCTTCCTCCCGGACTGTCACTGCCGGTCTTCCGTGGATCAAAACCTCTCCGCCCTGCGGTTCGTAAAGTCCTAAGAGAAGTTTTAAAATCGTACTTTTTCCTGCCCCGGTTCGTCCTGCGAGTGTTACCTGCTCCGCGTCCATGACCTTTAAATTCAAATGGTCTAAAACGACATGTTCATCATAACCGAAGGTCACATCCCGAAACTCGACAAACGGAACATCTGCTGTTTTATTTTCTGAGTGTCCCCCAGCCATCTGTTCCACGCATTCTTCTGCTACTGTCTCGCTGTCTTTTTCCACTATCTGCTTCTCCTCAAGTGCAAAAAATTCATTGATCCTGTGGATTCCGGCAATCGCAGACTGAATCGTCTGAATCTCCATTCCGAGGCTCTCCACCGGGGAGAATATCTGTGAGATATAGTTGATGACCGCAACCGCAGTTCCGGCAGACATTCCAAAGAAGGTCAGTACCGTGTGGTTTCCGGACGCGGAAAGCAGCATGACAACTGCGACAACCACCGCATTCAATATCAGTATCACCGGGGAGTAAACCGCATCATAAAAATTGGTGCGCTCCATCGCTGCATAACTCTCCCCGATATAAGTGTCGTAACGCTCTTCCATGTATGCTTCCTTTGCAAGACAATGGATTGTGCGGATATTGTGAAGCGTCTCCGGCACATGACCGGATGCCCGTCCGACAGCCTTTCGGTTTTCAATCTGCGCCGCCAGCATATTTTTCTGGACATCTCTGGTAAACCAGAATAAAAACGGCAGCAACACCAGCAATACCAGCGTCAGTCCACGGTTTTGAAACCAGATCACGACAAGGATACTGATAATCTTACATACATCCGCAAACATACTGATAATCCCGGAGGTAAACAGATTTTCCACCGTGTCAACATCCCCGACAAACCGTGACACCAGTGTTCCCGGCTCCTGCTTATTCACGCTGTCTGCCGTCAGACTTACAAATTTATCCATCAGGCTGCTTCTTAGTGCATGTGTGATTTTCTGACCAAACACCGTCAGGAGTCCTTCCCTCGCAGCTTCCAATATTCCGGTAAGTGCGAGCAGGACAAAATAGAGAAGGATCACAGAAAACGCCGCCTCATTACCGGCTGTCACTGTATCAATGATTTTTGCAAGGATCAGCGGAGAAATCAGCGCTGCCACAACTGCTCCGATCACTGCGGTCAGGATTCCGGCAGACAGCATTTTCTGTTTTTTGATTGTTTCCAGGATCACACTTTTTACCTGTCTTTTCTGTTTCATCTACCACTCCTCCTTTCCTCTGTATGTTCAGAAACTGTTTTTCTATTTTCCGTTTCCACTTTCGCATTCTCTCTTTCATCGCTCTGTGTCTCATACAGACTGCGGTACTCCGGTATCTTTTCCAGAATTTCTTCATGTGTACCGGCCACCGCCTTTCCATCTTCCATCCAGATGACCTGATTCATCTGAGGAAACAGATATAAACGGTGAGAAATTAAGAAAACAATATTGTCTTTCGTCTGCTGTTTCAAATTGGCAAAAATCTGTTTTTCCGTGTTTTTGTCCAATGCCGAAAAAGGATCATCCAGAATCAGAACAGGCTTTTTGTGGCAGAGTGTCCTTGCAAGTGCGAGACGCTTTGCCTGACCGCCGGAGAGACGCACTCCGCCATTTCCAACCGCGGTCTGTTTTCCATCCTCCATCTCTGCAACTTCCTGTTCCATGCACACTGCCTTTAAGTAATCGTCTGCCTCTTTTTTCTCACCGAGCAAAATATTATTTTCCACACTGTCAAAAAACAACTCCGGATCATGTCCAAGATAACCGATCCGCTTCGTGCGGTCTGCCTCGTCCATAGCCTGCAAATCTGTGCCGTCCACAAGAATCTGTCCCTCATAAGGATATTCACACAAAAATACTTTTCCAAGCGTTGACTTGCCACATGCGACCGCCCCGGTAATACCGATGATCTGTCCTTTCTCTGCGTAAAGACAAATGTCGTCTAAAATTTTCTTTCCATCCGGATAAGCAAAATTCAGATGACTGATCTGTATTTTTTGCACTGTTGTCTCTGTTTTGCCTGTTGGGACTGTGTCGTTTTTTTCCCTGGCATGATTTTCTGCTGTCTGATCTTCGATCACAGTTCTCTCATCTTTTCGTGTCAGAAGTGGTTTGATACGGTTCCATGAAACCTGTGCTTTATGTACCGCATTGAACAGCTTCGCAGCGCTTGACGACTTCACGGAAAGTTTCACAAAGCACGACAAAAATGTGGTAAACGCCGCAATGCCCCATGCACGCCAGCCGGTTCCCAATACATTTTTCTGTCCGAAATACAAAATGAACAGCACACCTGCCATGGAGATGACGCGATACACCGGTGGCATTGCCGTGTTCCAGATGTTTGCTCTCACGGCTGCTTTTTCATACGCAGACAAATTTTCTTCATATGCATTCTGTCTTTCTTTTTCACGCCCGAAAACACGGTATGTGATTGCATTTTCTGCCCGGTCTAACGTCGCTGCGCTCAGCGCGCCGGACTGTTCCTTGTAGGCAGCCCCGGTTCTCTGGATCATTTTTTTCATTTTTTCTGCGGTCATGTAAGAGATTGGCGGAAACAGCATACATAAGAGCGCCAGCCGCCAGTCATACCACAAAAGCATTCCGGCATAGGCTGCCAGTGCCACACCTGTATCAAAAATTTCCGTCGTAAATTTCCGCATTCCCTCCACACAGTCATCAACGTCGAGGATCGCTTTCGTCATGACATTGCCTTCGCCCTCTTCCTTAAGGCTCGCCCTGCTTTTTCTGACAAGTCTTCCATAGAGGATTTCCTTCATCCTGCGGTTTACATTATTGGCAAAACGGCGGACATAAAAACGCTTGATATATCTCGAACTCTGCACGATCACGATCACTGCCACATAGCTTAACACAAGAATCAGCATATCGCCAAACTGTCCGGCACCTCTTAAAATGTCCACAAGACAGCCGGTCATTTTTCCTTCGAACCACGGTCCTGCAAGCAGTCCTACATTATAGATCAGACCGGATATTGTCACCGCCAGAAGTACTTGCCATTCTGCTTTAAAATAGGACAAAATCCTGTCCGGCTGAAATGATGCTGGCTGTTTCTGTTTTTCTCTCATTTTGTCCTCCTTTTCCCTGCAAAACAAGAAAGGCATCACACCAAAGTGCGATGCCTTCCATTCATTTCTGACTGTTTATTCATAAATATGTTTTTTCTTATCTTTTGCTTTTACCTGTTTTTTCTTTAACATATGTTTTGGATTTTTGTCTGCCATAATGTATCCTTCCTTTCCAATGCCTATAGGCTTTTCGGTCTGTAGGTTACTTTCTGTACAAAATAATTATCCTTCAATTGCGATGAATTTACGTTCCGGTACTGCTGCCTTTGCTTCTTTCTTTGGAACAAACAGTTTTAAGATACCATGTTTGAACTCGCCCTTGATATCTTCCTCTGTTATATCTTCACCAACATAGAAACTACGCTCGCAGGAACCTGTATAACGTTCTCTTCGGATGTACTTGCCGGTATCTTTCTCCTGCTCATCCTGATCAAGACCTTTTGCAGCGGCGATAGACAAATATCCATTGTCTAACGATACCTTAATCTCATCTTTCTTGAATCCAGGCAGATCGATAATCAGCTCATAGCCGTTGTCCATTTCCTTGATATCTGTTTTCATAAGATTCTTTGCATGTCTGCCATACAATTTCTTCTCAACCTTACTGTCATCATAGAATGGTAAATCAAACAAATCTTCAAATAAATCTTCTCCAAAAATACTAGGCATCAACATAAGTCATCTCTCCTTTTTCTACGGTATCCGCTTTCTCGTGGATATCTCATGCTTTATTACCTTGTTTCTTTGGAACTGGGATGTTCGGAGAACTCACAGAACTTTTACTTCTGAAATCTTTTCTGATCTCTTGGTTCTTCTTTTGTTCTCTTCCTTTGTTCTGACTATGTTATACACCCGTTTGTTAGCACTGTCAAGAGTAGAGTGCTAATTTTTTGTGAAGATTTTGTGAAAGTGGACTACATTCACATAAATATGTATCTCCCGAAGCTGATTTTTTGTTTTCTGCTGATATTCTTCCTGCTCACACAAGCTTCTTTGTTCTCCACTTCCCGGTTTTCCAGCGCCATACCATGCCGACAGCCCGCACACACTCATCACTTGCAAGACCGATATACGCTCCCACAGCCATAAGCCCCATGGAAATTCCAAACAGCCATGTGCCTCCCACCGCAAAGACAAACATGAAAACGGCTGCGATCACTGCCGGGAACACTGCATCTCCGCTTGTTTTTAAGGCTTGTCCAAACACAAGATTCGTCACGCGTCCAATCTCAAGTACAATGTCGATTGCCAGCAGCTTGCGGACCAGCGCAGTCATTTCCGGGTTGTCTGTAAAGAGTGGCATAATAAACCCGGAACCAAGCACAATTGCTGTCTCCATGCAGACTGCCACACATACTCCGACAAATGCTGCCCTCTTTGTCCCTCTGTCACACTCTTCGAGTTCCCCAGCACCGATGTGCCAGCCTGTCATGATCGCATTTGCCTGTGCCAGTGCTGCACCGACACAATAGGAAAAATTACTGATCGTTGCCGTATAAGATCTGGCTGTCACATTCAGCCCTTCTGCATCCATCTGGTTCAGGAAACGGATGACAAGCATCATTGCAACATTATAGAGTGCCGTCTCACATGCAGATGGAAGTCCGACTTTCACGATCTGCCCTAAGACTGTCTTATTTGCGATCCTCTCTGTACTGTTTTTTGCAGAGATCAGCTTATGTGAAAAATACAGTACAATACACAGGTTCAGGATCTTGGAGATCACAGTTGCTGCGGCGACACCTGCAACACCTTTGTGCAATACAAAAAGAAATACTGCATTCATCACAAAATTTGCGATATTCCCAACGATCGTGGCATATAATGGCTGCTTTGTATATCCGAATGCGCGCAGATAGCTTGAAAAGATAGGAATGACCGCATTTAATATACACCCACCCCCGACAATTTTAAGATAAATCAACGCCGGTTCATACAGTGCATCCGCAATTCCTACCATACGAAGGATCGCTCCTGCTCCCGAAAATAAAAATACTGCCATAAGCACGCCTGCAACAGCATTAAATAATAACCCAAGCTGCCTTGCCTGATAGGCAACTCCCGGTCTGCCTGCGCCAATATTCTGCGTCATGACCGAAACCATGCCGGAAGATATGATAGAAAACATTATGATAAAAATTCCAATATAACTGTTTGCCGTTCCCACTGCCCCGACTGCATAGTCTCCAACTGCGGATAACATCAGAGTGTCAACCATACCGGACAGCATATAAAATAGTGTTTCCAGACAGATTGGGATAAAAAGTCTTGTGAGCTGTTTCATCTTAAGTCTCCTTTTTCCGTTCATACTTATCCAATCTATTTTATATTATTTTCCCCTGAAAAACTTGCACTATTTTAACCAGAAAAAGTACAATTCTGCTCATTTTATAAAATATTTCTGCGTTATAAAAGAATGGAAGCCTGATAAAAATGAAATTCGTCATATTTCATCAGGCAATTCCACTGCTTTTCTTACTTCTTCCACCCACTCTGCACTATGACAGCAAAACAGTTCTTCATGCTGCATATTGTGCTTCCGGATATCCGGATTTTTGAAATAAGTACAATATCTCTTTTCGTATTTTTCTCCCATCTTGGTTGCGTAAAAAACATGGATCGTTGTTCCAGGCACATCAATTCCATGCTGGACTTTCGTAACCAGATCCGAATAGAACTGATTACAAATACTCTGTTTCGTAATCCATGGACTTCCTCCCTTACCGATTCCAAACATATTTAAAAATCCATTATATAATTCTTTTTTGCCACCGTCTGTCTTATCCAGCTTTTTCTGCATAAATTTTGGAAGAGTACCTGTATGTACCATTTTATACATAAAAGGCACTACCATGGATGACTGGATTTTAGCCACAAGATATATTCTCCCACCATACTTTTTCCTGATTTCCTGCTCAATTTTTTCACATTCATCTTCCATCGAATAAAATTCGGTTTTCTCGTTTGGATCAAATCCATCATAAGAAACTGTTACCGTGTAAAAATAAGAATGTAACCCATCCAGTACATGATCAAAACTGCTATACAGACAGCAGGTGCCGGGAAATAAAAATATCACTGGTTTACGATTATCTCCACTTTCATAAAATTTCATAGCTGGTCTCCTTTAGGCTTTTCTCACAACGCAATGCATCCTCATACCTTTACGGATTTCAAATTTTTCCACTTTTAGTCCTGCTTTTCTGCTGCATTCCATGACCACATCTCTTGTTGGAACCCGGACATCTCCGTGCCCACATATATTTGCCAGAGGCATTTCCAGTGTATTCATCAGCCATATCAATATTTTATTATCACTTGTCACATCCCTCAGTATCAATCTTCCATTTGGACGAAGACATCTCTTCACACTGTCAAAAAACGCCTGTGGATTCGGATAATGATGGAAACTCATAGAACAAATAATTGCGTCAAATGAATCGTTTGCAAAAGGAAAGTTCTCACAGTCTCCCACAACAAATGTTGCATTTGGAATACTTTTCTTTTTTGCCTGTTCAATCATGGCCGGAGTCAGATCCAAGCCTGTATAATGTCTGTCTGGATATTTTTCCGATAATAAAGAAATCATAGGAGCCGGTCCGCAGCCTGCATCCAACAAATCATTAAATGGCTCTTTTTCTAATTCTTCCAGAATATCCGGATAATCCTTCTTACACATTTCGTAAATACCAGCATGGTTACTTTCATATCTTCCTGCTGCTTTTGTAAATTCGCTGATTGACATTTTTTTGTATTCTTCGTTTTTCATACTTTCTTTCTCCAATCACGTCTGTAGCATAAATCAATCTTCTCCTAGAAATCTGGCTTCTTTTTCAATTTCAAATAAGCGTTCAAAACTTGTGTTAGTCTCTTTCTGCACTCTTCCATTCTGCAACCGCATTTCTCACCCGGCGGTCAATATCAAGGCGTGCTCTGCGGCATTCCTCCGGATATTTTCTTGCTGCCTGAAATGCCAGTTTCACAAAAAGTCCGGAACCAACCGGGAGCATTGTCTTTAGCATGCTCTCTGGAAAAACGAAATGGGTTCCATGTTCATAAATGACATACTCTGGTCTGCATGTGTGTGGATGTTCTTTCATTCGCTGTTTCATTCGACGGATATATTTTGCAGTATCCCACAACACATCATCTTCTGCACCGATCAGCAATAATGTTCCATGGATTTTTTCAATCTTGATCATCTCGTCTTCTGTGATTGGGTGAGCCGTTTCCGAATCATCAAACAGTTTTCTTGAATTGATCATATCACCGGTTCGTTTTGTTTCTTGTTCAATCACATGCCAGTAGTCCGGATGTTTGTAGCAGAACGGCATGTACGGAAGTGATTCTCCTTTATATGCAAAAAGAGATTCTCCCTCGATCGGCCATTCCTTACAGCCATCTTTTTTGCCCTGCATAAACCCCTGCCAGATAAAGTCACTCGGTGTCAGACCGATCGTCAATGTAATATCTTCAAAATAAGAAGCGGCAGTCAAAGCGAGTGTTCCTGTAGTAGATGCACCGACCATTCCTATCTTCTGATTGCCGTGTGCTTTTAACCAATTGATTGCTTTCTCGATGCGTTCCAACGGATAATTATGATGTCCATAATCCTTTTTTCCGGGTGACATTGTCATCACATTCACACCGAGTTTATGTAACCATTTCACAGATGTACGCGCCAGATAATCCTCTGAATCGTCTCCGATCATGGCGATCATTGCACAGTCTGAGCCTGTTTTGCATTTCCAATATGCACCATAAAATCCATCTGTTTCCACATCAAAATGTCTTTTTTTCATCTGCATCATCTCCTTATTATCAGCCACGTTTCTCTAAAACTATTATTTTGTTTGAGATATTCCGAACGATTGGCATCTTTCCTATCACATGATAAATCGGCATAAGTTCTTTCATTCCCTCAACCAGACTGACTTCATGCAGGATAGAAAAATTCGGTACAATCTTTTGTAATTCTGTTCCATTCTTAACACCCCATGTGAATTTTGCATTGCTTCCCTCTATGGATTTTTCCTTCACATGTTTCACAACAAATGGTGACATGGTTTCGACCATTACGGTTACTTTCTGAAATGTTTTTTCAATAATAGAAAATATCTTTCTGATGTCCTTCTCACACAAATACATCGTAAGTCCTTCCATTATCACCAGAACATTTTCTCCATGATAATCGATATCGTCCACGTAGGAATTATCCATTGCAGACTTTGCAATCTGATATATCGGACCTGTTTCTGGAAGAAACTGCCGCCTTATCTTCATAGTCTCCGGCAGATCCACGTTGTACCATCTCAGATATTTTTCCTTCATCCGGTAACATCTGGTATCCAGTCCACATGCAATATTTATAACAACTGTATTTTCATGTTTCTCCAGATATTTTCGAACCATCCGGTCTAATACGATCGTTCTCGCGATCACGCCACAGCTCATGGCTTTATCCTTATCTGCTTTGGAAAAGTCATAGTCCAGCTTTTTCACAAGTTCTACTGCAATCTCATCCCTGATTTTGGCATTTTGCTTTTTTGTTTCTTTTGCTCTTGCATACAAAGTCTGTACCATCGTTTCCGGCACACCTGTCACATTCACTTTTTCTTTCATGTACTTTCCTGCTTCCATATCAATACATTGCCGCTTGTGTTAGTTGCATCTAACCTACATCTGATAAAAAACCGTGTGAAAACAAAACTGTAATTCCACACGGTTTCTTTTCCCTATGCATTCAGTATATCACTTTCATCTGGTTTAGCAACCAGATTTTGTCTCACTTTTATTATGTTACTGGCAAAATACAAACTGCACCAGCAGCATATAAAATACAGTTCCGCCGCCGATACTGAGCAATATGCTCTTTTTCCATCTGTGAAGGAGTACGATAAATGCAATCGCCAAAAATTCCGGTATTCCATATGTTCCGCTTCCCGGTACATCTTTCAGACAATAAATGACCAGTAGACCGATGACTGCATAAGGCAGTACCTTACCCAGATATTGGATAAATTCCGGTGGTTCTTTTCCTTCCGGGAAAATTAAAAACGGCAGAAACCGTGTCACCATTGTGCCAAGCAGTGCCCCTGCGGTTGCACCTCCCACCCAGTAAATCTGGTTCAAAAGCGTCACAAAAAACATAAACCATCCTTTATCCACACCCTCTGGTACTTCTGTCGTACAATTTACGGAAAAGGTTTCATCACACATTCCATAAATCAGATAAAACTTTTTCCATCCGACATTTTGATATTTATCCAACATGGAGATCCCATGCTCCGCATCAGAAATCCATAAGACATTCCTAAAAATAAGAATCCTACACAGATTGGCAATGTGTAGGGCAATGCTGCCTTGAATGCTTTTTTCTTCATGTAACTTTGTTCCTCTTTTCCTGTTTGTAACGTAATAGCCTTTCCATACTCGATCGCATAGAATTCCTACCGACATACTTTACTTTTTCTAATTTAACGCAAAAAAAATCTGTCCTATGTGTAAGAGTGAGATTTCCATTAATGCATGCCGCTGTCCGATGTGTACCACAATCCTTGATGCCAAGGCTGTGCAGGAGTTTGAATCGAAAACCGGAGTTTAACGTATGAACTGCCGCTTGTAGGTGGTGTTACGGATTTCCTAAGGTTATGTCGTAT
>ENA-OPDC01000748-OPDC01000748.1-human-gut-metagenome-genome-assembly--contig:-NODE-748-length-11924-cov-3.336507_pt1 | contig 11924 bp, 9 predicted proteins | sample MGYA00241620_ERZ501503 | MGnify/ENA primary metagenome ERZ501503 (study PRJEB25962, sample SAMEA2042659) | human gut metagenome | biome: human gut; feature: human-associated habitat; material: faeces...
TATCGCGGGATGGAGCAGTCTGGAAGCTCGTCGGGCTCATAACCCGAAGGTCATAGGTTCAAATCCTATTCCCGCAACTCAATGCTTAGGCATTATGCCCAGTTAGCTCAGTTGGTAGAGCAAAGGACTGAAAATCCTTGTGTCTCTGGTTCGATTCCGGAACTGGGCATTGAAAAGAAAATAAGATATTATGGGATATTAGCTCAGTTGGTAGAGCACTTGACTTTTAATCAAGTTGTCCGGGGTTCGAATCCCCGATGTCTCATCGGTTTAAAATAGCGGTTAAGCCAGTAACTTCATGGTTTACCGCTATTTTTGCGTGAAAAAAAGCAGGAATTGTAATTGGATCTAAACAATATTTAATTGTCAAAATACTGATTTGTTTACGTATAATTATTTCAAAATTATGCAAAACATACAAAAAATGTAGATAAACAAAATACATTGTAGTATAATAGGACACAGCACGAAAAAACACACTTTAACTAGAAAAGAGGAAGTTATATGAATGAAGAACAATATTCCAGAGCGAATAAAAGAGTACTGCTTGCAATAGTGGTTGTTTTTGGATACATAGCAGCTACCCTTATGTTAGCATTGGGCGTCAGTCAGGGCGGACATGCGGCAAAGATTGTGATGGAGGCAGTCACGGCGGCAGCAGTTATCGTTATCTCGGTTGTAGCATATCTTGGTAAAAGAACAACACGCACATGTGCGGTAATCATGACACTGTCGATGATGATAGGTTATTTCGTGATTGTCCAATTGAACACAACCGTTGGAACATGGACATATGGTCTGCCGCTACTGATCGTTGCAATGGTTTATCTGGACAAGAAAATTGTGATGGTGACAAATGGTATTGCGCTGGTTTCCATTGTAGTTCATTTAGTCAGATGCTTTCTGGGTGACGGATCAGATCTGCAGAATAATGTGATTGGGCTGTTTGTATTATTGCTGACCGCATATGCCTGCAATAGTGCAGAGCATCTGCTCGAGTGTTTCTTTAAAGAAAATCTTGCAGAAATTCAAAATGCATCGGATATCCAGAAGGATAGTAATAAAAAGATGATCATCGTTGCAGAGAATATTTCCAAGCATTTTGGAGAGGCAATGGATATGCTTGACGGTCTGCAGGAATCCATTAATGTGAGTCACAGTTCCATTCAGGAAATTGCAGACAGCACAGAAAGCACAGCGGAAGCGATCCAGAAACAGGCGGGTATGTGTTCTGATATTCAGGGGAATACCGATCAGGCAGAGCAGGGCATCAAAGAAATGATCGAGGCATCACATAAGACGAATGACAATGTGAAAGAAGGTGCCGGTGTTGTCAGTGAATTGAAGGAACAGGCCGTGAACGTTGCAGATGCGAGTCAGGTGACGGTGGATGTGATCAGAAGCCTGACCGATAAAGTGGAGGAAGTAAAAACATTTGTCGATTCCATCATTAACATTTCAAATCAGACCAATCTGCTTGCCCTGAATGCGTCTATTGAAGCAGCAAGAGCCGGTGAAGCCGGAAAAGGTTTCGCAGTCGTGGCAGATGAAATCCGTCAGCTTTCAGAGCAGACGAAGGATGCTTCTGCAAATATTACAGAGATCATCCAGAAATTGAATGAAGATACAAAACGTGCGAATGACAGCATCATGACAGCGGCAGAATCTGTAGAGAAGCAGAATCAACTGATCGATGATACCAGAGATAAATTTAATGATGTTGGTAATGCAGTGGAAGTTTTAATGGGAAATATCGATGTTGCAGAACAGAGTATTCAAAAAATACTGGATGCGACAGGAGTGATCTCAGATAACATCACGCATTTGTCTGCAACAGGTGAGGAGGTAGCAGCTTCTTCCACCGAGGGTCTCCGCACGGCAGACATTACAGTGGAGAAGATGTCCAATTGTAAAAAAGTGCTGGAAAATATTTATTTACTGGCAGAGGATTTGAAAAACTCAGTAGAAAATAATGAAAACCAGTAATGAACAAGAATTAGCACTTGACGGATTCCTGTGAAACTATTATGATAAAAAGAGAATACTTCAATGCGTTGAAGTACGAAAATAAAACTGCATAAGATGTAGATAGCACAGAGTGTATGACGATAGATACAGACAAAGAGAAGTTTTTATGCAGGCTTGGAGTTACACATGGAGGATGTACCAATGGAAATGGAGATGGAATTTTTACGGAAACTGCCAACACCACAGGAGTTGAAAGAGCAGTTTCCGGTAAGCACAGAAGTTGTGGCAGCGAAAGCCCAGAGAGATGAAGAGATACGCAATATTTTTGAGGGAAAAGATGACAGGCTGATTTTAGTGATCGGTCCCTGCTCCGCAGATAATGAAGATGCTGTCATTGACTATATATCCAGATTGAGAACTGTTCAGGAAAAAGTGAAAGATAAAATTTTCATAATTCCCCGTATTTATACCAATAAGCCGAGAACAATCGGCGTTGGATATAAAGGAATGCTGCATCAGCCGGATCCGGAGAAAAAAGAGGATATGTTAAAAGGGATCATTGCAATCCGGGAGCTGCATACGAGAGCGGTAAAAGAAACCGGATTTACCTGTGCAGATGAAATGCTCTACCCGGAGAATCACAGATATTTGTCTGATCTGTTGTCTTATGTGGCAGTAGGTGCACGTTCCGTAGAAGACCAGCAGCATCGTCTGACTGCAAGTGGAGTTGGGATTCCGGTCGGAATGAAGAATCCGACAGGCGGGGATATTTCTGTTATGATGAATTCCATGATCGCTGCACAGCACGGACATACGTTTTTATACCGGGGCTGGGAAGTGACAACAACCGGAAATCCATATGCACACGCTATTTTACGCGGATATGTGGACAAGTTTGGACGCAATATTCCAAATTATCATTATGAAGATCTGCAGAATTTATTAGAACATTATGAAGATGTCAACGCATCACAGCAGACAACCCTCGCAAATCCAGCGGTCATCGTGGATACCAATCATTCTAACTCAGGAAAACAGTTTATGGAACAGATTCGTATCAGCAAAGATGTATTACATAGTTGTAAAGTGTCAAAAGAGATTCATAATCTGGTAAAAGGACTTATGATCGAGAGTTATATTGAGGATGGTGCCCAGAAAGTTGGCGAACACTGCTATGGAAAATCCATTACAGATCCTTGTCTTGGATGGGAAAAAACAGAAAAGCTGATTTATGAGTTGGCAGATTTATGGTAAAATTGCTGAAAAGATCGTTGCAGAGGAGCTTTGTAACGATCTTTTTTGTGCAATTTTTAAAATAGAACAAACAAGTGTCCACTTTTTGCATGGAAACCATCAGATATCGATATCACACGACCGTCATTTTGTAGCAGAAAAAAATACAGTTTTACTTATATGTAGTTCTTGACCGGATTTTAGTTAGAAAAAAGTTGAAAATTCTGGAAAATCTGATAATATTGACATGGGTTTGAATTTGAATATGTAAAAAAGAAGAGGTGCAAAACATGAACAGTTTATTACTTTGCATTCCGTTTGCAGGTTTATTGCTCTGCATTGCGGTAATGCCATTGGTAAAGCCTGAGTGGTGGGAAAAACATCAGGCTTTGGCAGTGATCGTGTGGTCATTGCTTTTTATTATCCCGTCTATCGTGTTAAACGGCGCAGGAGAGACGACCGAAACAGTGTTAGAGTGTATCGTGAATGATTATCTGACCTTTATCGTTTTATTATTCGGTCTGTTCTGTGTATCCGGAAATATTACGCTGGAGGGTAACCTTGCAGGTTCTCCTGCTGTGAATGCTTTATTTTTAGCATTCGGAACTTTATTATCGAGCTGTATCGGTACAACCGGTGCAAGTATGCTGCTTGTCCGCCCGATGATCAAGATGAATTCATGGAGAAAAAACAAAGCACAGATCATGATATTCTTTATTTTCATGATCTCCAATATGGGTGGATGTCTGACACCAATCGGCGATCCACCACTTTTAATGGGATTTATGCGTGGTGTTCCATTCTTCTGGAGCTTACACCTGTTCCCGATTTTAATTTTCAATATGATTTTATTATTGATTATTTTCTACTTTATTGATAAGAAACAGTATCGCAAAGATATTGCAAATGGTTTACGCCCGGATATCAGTAAACCGGGTGTAGATATCAAAGTAGAAGGTTTACATAATGTAATTTTCCTTGTAGCAATCGTTGTGGCTGTTATTTTAAGTGGTACACTTCCAAGTCTGCCAATGTTCCAGGATGCAGCCGGAAACGTACTTGGAATTACAATTTACAAATCTGTTAAATTGACATTCCCTGCAATTATTGAGGTTGCAATTATTCTTTTAGCTGCATTACTTTCATTTAAGACAACAAATGAGAAGATCCGTACCCAGAACCACTTTACCTGGGGTGCAATCAAAGAAGTTGCGGTATTATTTATCGGCATTTTCATCACAATGCAGCCAGCACTTGCATTACTGAAAACAATGGGACCAAACCTCGGAATTACAGAGCCATATGAGATGTTCTGGGCAACCGGACTTCTTTCCAGCTTTTTGGATAACACACCAACTTACCTTGTATTCCTCACAACAGCAGGAACACTTGGATTCACATCAGGTATTGTTACTACAGTTGGTACCATCTCTGTAAAGATCCTTATGGCAATTTCCTGTGGTGCTGTATTTATGGGAGCTAACACTTACATTGGAAATGCGCCAAACTTTATGGTAAAATCTATTTCTGATGAAAACGGTATCCGTATGCCATCCTTCTTCGGATATATGGGCTGGTCACTGTGTATTTTAGTACCTGTATTCTTTATTGATATGCTGGTATTCTTCTTATAAAATTGCAGTGATAGAAAGGTATGATGAGTCATGGAAAAAAATAGAGAGAATTGTTACGAGATCGCAAAGCAGATCTATCAGTTAGATAAAGAGGTATATGAGTGTGTAGGTTCTTCTCTTGGTAGAACTTTTACCGGAGATGAGGCAACCTGCGTTGAAGAGATCACCAGACTTCTGATCACAAGACCACAGGGGCATGAGATCCGAAGCGATATTGCATTGATCGGCAATATGGCGAGAACTATTAAGAATAAAGAAGATCATCACAGAATGATGTCCCAGTATAATGAGATTCTGAAAAAAATTGCAGCAATTCCAACCAGCTTCGGAAGCGTTGATATTATCAACGAAAATATGGCGGCATTGAATACTTCCAATTTAAGACAGAAGTTCTCACCGGATGATCATCTGATCATTTGTATTGGTCGTACACATGGAAGTGCCGGAACCGATATTGGTTTTGCACTGGCAGATAAGTTGAAAATCAATTACTATGATGCAGAAATTTTTGACCAGGTTTTGAAGAGAATGGATGCTGAAAAAGAGAATATTGAAGATCACAGCAATTATGTAGAGGAACTCAAAGGAAAGATTGAGAAAAATACAGGTGTTGGAAAGTTCTTCAAGAATTTCAAGAAATATCATGGACTTCCAGTTCAGGATGCTATTTTCTTCAATCAGAGTGATCTGATCTGTGAGATGGCAAAGAAGGAAGATTTTATTGTAATGGGAAGATGTGCGGATGTTGTACTTACAAACCATCGAATCCCACATATCAGTATTTTTATTACAGCTTCCTTTGAACAGCGTGTACGTCGTATGATGGAACTGCACAACTTAAATTATAAACAGGCAGCACACCTTCTGGTAAAATTAGATGCAAGGCATGCAAAATATTATTTTGATTATACCGGTAAGAAGTGGGGAGATGCTGTTAACTATGATTTATGCATCAACAGTGCAAGCTACGGTATTGAAGAGTCAGTAGAATTGATCGAGCGTATGATCAATAAATATCCAAACAGCTAAATAAATGCGATGGCAGAAAGAGGACTGTGGACAGATGTCTGCAGTTCTTTTTTGCAATGAAATATCCTCAAAGAGCATTTTTGAAAATATGTAGTTATACGACATAAATGTTGAAAAATATAAACTTTACTTCTCGCAAATTATACGTTAGTATAATAGAGAAAGAGATGCCAGTGCCATGGCATACGCTTTTGAGATTACCCAATTGTATATGTTATTCTTCTCCTAGAAACATATTCATACAACCCTTTTGCAGAGTACATAAAATGTACGACTTCGTAGTGTAATGAAAAGAATCTACCATATGAAACTGTGGTAGGTTTTTTTTCTATTTCATTCATTGCATCAACGAATTGTTACCGGGAGAAGTTTTAGAAACCTGAAAAGAGGGAGGATATCTGGATGGATAAGAATGTGCAGTATATTTTGGAAGTTGCAAAATGTGGAGGGATTACGAAAGCAGCGAATAATCTTTATATTACACCTTCTGCATTGAGTAAGTTTGTCCAGGCGAGGGAGGAAGAACTGAATGTGCAGTTATTTCACAGGATCGGGAAACGTTTTGTGCTGACGGCGGCAGGCGAGTATTATGTGGGCAGATGTAAGGAGATCGAAACAATCCAGAAAGAGATCACAATTCAGATGGAGCGGTTTTCCAGTATGAGCCACGGCATGATACGTATCGGTGTGCAGCCGTCTTTTTCAGATCTCGTTTTAAAAGATATCATTCCAAAGTTTCAGGAGAGTTTTCCGGCAGTAAAAATTATTTTACAGGAGTATTCAACAGGAGAGCTGATGGAGCTGTTGAAAAAACAGCAGGTGGATGTGGTGCTGGCAACAATTGACCAGAAGGATGCTGATCTGGAATACCGCCCGGTTAAAATGTGTGAGTTTGTCATGGCAGTCGGTAAAAATCATCATCTGGCAACGCTGGCGGTGGCGAAGGAAGGATTTCAGTATCCATGGGTTGACCTTAAAGCGTGTGAAAAAGAGGAAAATGTCATGCTTTTACCGGGGTCACCGTTTCGGCAGCACGCAGATGAAATTTATGGACATTACCATTTAAAACCTAATGTTGTATATCAGATCAGTGGGACAAGAACGGGATTGTCCTGTGTGGCGTACCATGAAGCAATTATGATCACGTTGGATCATATGATTTTTAATAACCCGTTTTCAAAAGAAATTGTACCTTTATCAATCGGAGATGCACCGATTCAGATTGAAATTGACCTGATTTATATGAAAGATACCGTATTAAAAACGGAGATGGAAAAGCTGTATGAGATTATCTGTGAAGCAATCCGGTAGCAGCATATACTGGAAATAATAATATGTAGTTGAAGGACATATTATGTGAAAATAAGGAACTGTACTTTCTGGCACTTCTGACATATGATAGTTATACTTGTTAAAAAATTATCATACTCAGGAAAAGTTGGAGGAACAGATGACACCGTTAGAAATTACGTTACTTATTTTAGTGCTTACGATCGTTGCTTTTATCACAGGAAAAATTCCGTTTTCCGTGATTTCAGCCGGAATTATGCTATCGCTCATCATGACAGGAGTGATGGAACCTGCGGAGGCATTCAGTGGATTTATCAACACAAATGTGGTCATGTTTGTAGCAATGTTTGTCATTGGAGCAGGACTTACGAAAACAAGTCTGATCGATAAGGCGGAGCAGCTGGTTGTCCGCTACAAGGATAATCCGAAAATGCTGATTTTTCTGGCATGTATTGCCTCATCGCTGCTTGCAAGTATCACGAGCGCGACAGCGACGGCTGCAATCATGATCTCACTTCTGGTTGGAATTGCAAATGAGATTGGCACAAGCAGAAGCAAACTGTTGTATCCTGCGATGGCCTGTGCCAATATTGCGACTTCGATGACCTTTTTGGGACAGGGGGCGAGCAATATCACATGGATTGATATTATGGCAAAGGCAGGAGCACCAAATGAGCTTTATATCTGGGATTTTACAATTGCAAGAATCCCATTGCTTGTGGTGTCAATTTTATATATGACGTTTGTTGGATATAAGTTAATGCCAGATATTGATAACAACACATTTGTAGATGGCGGGCATACAGGAAGAAAGTCTGCAAAATTAAGTCCGATAAAGGAAAAGATTGCAATTATCATCATTGTGGTTACAATTCTCGCAATGCTTTTTGAAAGTGTAATCGGAATCCCAATGTATATTGTTGCATGCATTGGCGCTGTTTTGCTTGTATTAAGTGGAATTTTAAACGAAAAAGAGGCATTGGATTCCATTCATCAGCCGACAATCTTTTTATTTGCAGGGGTGTTGACCTTATCAGAGGCGATCAAAATTACAGGTGCAGGGGATGTCGTGGCGGACTGGATGATCAGTCTGATTGGAAATACAACGAATCCGTATCTGATCATGGCGGTATTTTTCCTGATTCCATTTTTACTTACCCAGATCATGTCGAATCTGGCAACACTTACGATTTTCATTCCACTTGTTGTATCGGCCTGTATGAAAATTGGGATTGATCCGAGAGCAGCCGTTGTGGGTGTACTCACCGCAAGCTGCATTTCTATCATGACGCCGATGGCAGCACCGTGCCAGATCATGATTATTGAACCGGGCGGATATACATTGAAAGACTATTTGAAATGTGGTACACCTCTGGCAGTGATTCTTGCGATTATGACGATTTTTTTAATGCCGTTGATGTTTCCGTTTTATTAAGGGATAGAAAAATAAAAGAAAAGCAGGGAAGTTGATTTTTATAGAAAAATCAGCTTCCTTTTTGTGTTTCAAAAGGTTTTTATTTACAAATAAGGGGAAATTGGATACATTATATATAAAGCTATGAGCAGTGTACAAATGAAACGTACTAAAAGGAGAAAGAAATGAAAAACAAACGTACCTGCGATTATATCGCAGAAGCAATACAAAATGAGATTTTATCAGGAAGAATGGAGGCAGGACAGCCGCTTCGTCAGGAGGAATTGTCAGAGAAACTTGGCTATTCGAGAATGCCGGTCCGTGAGGCATTACAGATTTTAGAGGAGCAGGGGCTTGTAAGGCGACTTGCCACCCGCCATGTTGTGGTGGCAGATTTCTCGAGAAGAAATATTGAAGAAATATTTGATATGGTCGGAAATGTGGAAAAGAAAGCATTAAAAGACCTTGCAGAGATGTCCTTTGAATGGGTGTACTCAGCAGAGGGCGAAGATGCAGAAGAGAAGTTCCATGAATTTGTCTATGGAACGATCACAAACGGACTTTTCCGCAGGCTTTTAGAGACATCGGCAGACTGTTATATCCGTTTTGCATCGGAAGAGACAGAAATGGGAAAAGATCCGGAGCAGAAACAGCTCAGACGGAATAAACTTGAAACTGTTCATAGTGCATATTGCAGAAAAGATACCGTCGTGATGGAAGTCGCACTGGAGGAATATTATAGATTACTGACAGAAAATGTGAAAAAAGAAAGAGGTTTTGAGAAATGAATGGTTTGAAACCGATAAAAATACCATCTGCTAAGGAAAAGGTAGCATCGGAGCTGCGGAAAGCAATTTTGTCAAGAAAGATGAAAGAGGGAGAAATCCTTTCTTTAGACAGTGTGGCAACTCAGCTGAATGTCTCGATTACACCTGTAAGAGAAGCATTTCAGATTCTTGCGAGAGATGGACTGATTAAGCTGCGGCAGAACAAGGGCGCAATTGTTTTAGGGATTACAGACACTTATATCAGGGAACATTATCAGCTGCGGGCGATTTTGGAGAGTGCATGTGCCGGGCTTGCAGCAGAAGAAGGTGTGGATATCAGCGGTATCAGGGATTCTTATGAGGAATCCAAAGCTGCTTTGGGAAAAGGCGATTACAGTCAGTATGCGAGCCAGAACCGGGAGTTTCACAGTGAAATCTGGGCAGCAGCCGGAAATAAAAAGATGGAAAATATGATCGCAGAACTATGGAATGGGTTGTCTATGGGAAATATGGTGACGGAACAAGAGTATGCAAAGATTTCCATCGAGGAACATGGCAGGATCATGGACGCAATTGCAGCAGGAGATGGTGAGCGCGCCAAAAAAGAAATGTACGCACATATTATGCGAAGCCGGGACGATATGCTGACTTACTATCAGTGATGTGAAAAAAATATTTTTCGTGCAAAACCGGAATCAAGGTTATTGATAAATAATGCACAAAAAAGAAAATATAAAATTATAGAAAATGCCGAAGTTGTCAAAAACAGTTGACGACTTCGGTTTTTTGTTATATTGTGTAATCAACAAATGGATACATTATCACATATCAAATATTAAAAAGACGAAGGGAGAAGGAATGATATGAGTCCAGCAACAATAACGTTATTATTTTTATTGTTTGCCATTGTAATGTTTGTGTGGGAAAAGATTCCACTTGGGGTAACATCCATGATCATCTGTGTCGGTCTTGTCGTAACAGGGGTGTTAGACTGGAAAACAGCATTTGCAGGGTTTATCGACAGCAATGTCATTTTGTTCGTGGCAATGTTTATTGTCGGGGGAGCATTGTTTGAAACAGGTATGGCAAATAAGATTGGCGGAGTGGTTACACATTTTGCCAAGACAGAGAGACAGCTTATCATTGCGATCATGATTATTGTAGGATTGATGAGCGGTGTGCTTTCCAACACAGGAACAGCAGCAGTTTTAATTCCGGTAGTTATCGGAATTGCAGCAAAGTCAGGATATTCAAGATCAAGGCTTTTAATGCCGCTTGTATTTGCAGCAGCGATGGGAGGCAACCTTTCTTTGATCGGAGCGCCGGGAAACCTGATTGCACAGTCCGTGATGGAAGAGATGGACATGAGTTTTAGCTTTTTTGAATATGCGAAGGTCGGACTTCCAATTTTAGTCTGTGGGATTATTTACTTTGCATTTTTCGGATATAAATTACTGCCGAACAAAACAGGCGGAACAGACAGCAGCTATGATGAACAGAAAGATTTTTCCAATGTTCCAAAGTGGAAACAGGCATTGTCACTCATCATTCTGATCCTGACATTACTCGGAATGATCTTTGAAGATCAGATTGGTATCAAGCTTTGTATTACAGGATGTATCGGAGCACTGGCATTGATCTTAACCGGAGTGATCAGTGAGAAAAACGCACTGAAATCCATTGATCTGAAAACAATTTTCCTTTTCGGAGGAACACTTTCTCTTGCATCTGCATTGCAGACAACCGGAGCAGGAGAGGATATCGCAAAAGCAGTGATCGGAGTTCTGGGTGAGAACCCATCCCCGTATGTACTTACATTCGTAGTATTTATGCTCTGCTGTGTACTGACAAACTTTATGTCAAACACCGCTACAACCGCACTGATGGCTCCAATCTGTGTTTCCATTGCACAGGGAATGGGCGCAGATCCAAGAGCAGTGCTTATGGCATGTGTCATCGGAGGTTCCTGTGCATATGCAACACCAATCGGTATGCCGGCAAACACGATGGTCGTGACAGCCGGAGGATATACTTTCAAAGATTACGCAAAAGCAGGCGTGCCGCTGATCCTTGTGGCAACTGTAGTCAGCATGATTTTACTGCCAATCTTATATCCGTTTTTTCCATAAGCGGATATTGATGATAAAAAATGGACGGTATTGTGTGAACGGCACAGTACAGCCAAAACCTTATAAAAAGAATCTATATTATTTTTCAGGAGGAACGAATTATGTCAAACGAAAAACAGGTAGAACAGCTTACCAACTATATGGCAAATTTCATCGCTCATATAGCAAAAAAATTACCAGATGATGTCATCGCAAAGCTCACAGAGTTAAGAGACAAAGAGGACAGTCCATTATCCAAAACAATTTATGATACGATGTTCGAGAACCAGCGTCTTGCGGTTGAATTAAACCGTCCAAGCTGCCAGGATACTGGTGTTTTACAGTTCTGGGTAAAATGCGGAACAAAGTTCCCACTTATCGATGAGTTAGAGGGATTATTGAAAGAAGCTGTTGTAAAAGCAACATTTAAAGCGCCATTACGTCACAACAGTGTTGAGACATTCGATGAGTACAACACAGG
>ENA-OPDC01000761-OPDC01000761.1-human-gut-metagenome-genome-assembly--contig:-NODE-761-length-11723-cov-2.743572_pt1 | contig 11723 bp, 9 predicted proteins | sample MGYA00241620_ERZ501503 | MGnify/ENA primary metagenome ERZ501503 (study PRJEB25962, sample SAMEA2042659) | human gut metagenome | biome: human gut; feature: human-associated habitat; material: faeces...
TCTCAAATCATTTTAAAGTTGATTTATATTCGACGGATAAAGAAAATAGTCTTCCCAATATCAATTTCAGAGGGTATGCAGATTATTACACACAAATGCCACAGATTTTTTATGGAAGTAAAATTAATTTAAATATTTCATTGAAAACAATTCGGACAGGAATACCGCTTAGGGTAATTGATATTTTGGGATGTAATGGATTTGTAATAACAAATTATCAGGAGGAAATTGCCGAGTATTTTAAAGTAGGTGAGGAGTGTGTTGTGTATGATAATTTAGAAGATTTATATGAAAAAACCAAATATTATTTAGAACATGATATGGCGCGTCAAAAAATAGCAAATGCAGGATACCAGTGTGTAAAAAGAGACTTTACTTTTGAGAATAGATTACAGTGTATGTTCCAAGAGATAAAATAATGAAAGAGGGATAAGAAAAATGTATGATGAATTAATAAAAAAGATGCAACCAAAACCAAAATTTAATTTAAAATGGTATAAAGATGCAGATTTATATTCAGATGGAGATGTAGAGGATAAGATAATACAATTGATAGCAGAAAATGAACCAGAGCATTATACAGATGCTATTTATGATAATTTTAGTTGGGCTACATATTATCATTTAATACATTTACGAAAAAATATTTTAAACTGGTATGATTTTAAAAAGGATAGTGATGTTTTGGAAATTGGATGCGGTATGGGAGCTGTAACAAGTGTGTTGTGCGACAATTGCAAAACGGTCACAGCGGTAGAATTGTCAAAAAGAAGGGCAACAGCAACATTGTTACGTTGCAGGGAAAAGGAAAATTTAGAAATTATTGTAGGAAATTTAAATGATATCCAATTTGATAAAAAATTTGATTATATTACATTAATAGGTGTATTTGAGTATCAGGGATGTTATACAGAATCTGATAATCCATATAAAGATTTTTTGGTCAGGATAAAGCAGCTGCTAAAGCCAGATGGGAAATTATTTATTGCTATTGAAAATCAGTATGGATTAAAATATTGGTGTGGAGCACTGGAAGATCATACAGGTATTCCGTTTGATGGAATGAATCAGTATAAGTTTACAAAACGTGGGGTAAGAACTTTTTCAAAAGAGACATTGAATAGGATAATAAAAGAAAGTGGATTTAAAAAGACATATTTTTATTATCCACTTCCTGATTACAAGCTTCCAACCGTAGTGTATTCAGAAGATTATTTGCCTCAAAATGGAAATATGCAAAACTTACAGTGTTACTATGTGCCAGATAAGTCTACTTTGGTTGCAGATGAAATGAATATGTACAAAGATATCATTGATAATGGAGTGTTTGAATTTTTTGCTAATTCATTTTTAGTAGAGTGTTCAGATAGTGAGGATATCGGAAAAATAACGTTTGCAACAATGGGAAGTGAGCGGAAGGAAAAGTATCGTATTGCTACCAGATTTGTTGAAAATAAGGTTGTTGAAAAAATTGCATTGACAAATTTATGTAGAGAAACACATTTAAAGCAGATAACAAAAAACGAACAGGTATTAAAAAAATACGGAAGAAATGTTTTGGAAAGTAATTGGCATAGAAGTGGGAAGATAGTTTCAAGTTTTGAAAAAAAACCATTGTTGGAGGATAAAGTCTTAGAAGCGTGGGATAAAAAGGATATTGAACAGGTGTTTAACGTCTTTGATATTTTATATAAGGAAATATTGAATTCATCAGAACATGTCGGATGGAAAAATAATATTTTATATACCCTAGGGGCAGGTATCGTTGAAGATGAGCTTGCATATGGACCAATTCTTCGTATTGCATATTTAGATATGATATTAAGAAATGCGTTTGTTGAGGATGGCAAAGTGTGTTGGTTTGATCAGGAATGGATTTTGGAAGATGTGCCAGCTAAATTTGTTTTATGCAGAGCAATAGCACAGCTTTATTATGCATATCCTGAATTTGAAAAATTCTGTTCGATGCAGATTTTATTGGATAAATATGAAATAAAAAGTGCTTATGAAGCGTTTCAGATTTTAGAGCATATGTTTACAGAATTAATATTTGATGAAAAACAGTTAGTAGAAAGTGCAGCATTTCGTGGAACTGATATGAAAGCATGCGTTTCCAATATTAAGAAATTACTTTCTTGGTAAATAATAATTGCAAAGGGAGAGGAAAAGTATGGATGCTGCTATAACAGATAAAGATTTGATTTATTTTTACTTTGAAATGATAAAAAAAAGTGGGGCGTTAAATGTATTAGATGTAGGGATGTTCTTAAAAAGAATAGGTGCTGTATCCAGACAAGCTATGGGGTGTGAGATTGATGCTAAAGTACAGCTTTGCGGAATTGATTTGTATCCAGATGTGCAACTGGCTGTTTATGACAGAATTTATGATATAATATTTCCTCAAAAATTATTTATAAATGAGATTGTAGATAAAAATAAAAGTATAAATTTTGATATAGCAGTGTTGCTTGGCATAGAAAACTACGAAGAAGAATTTATACAGAAAACGTGGAAGTATTCATTGGATAATGTAGCTGCAATCATGACAGAACAGAGAATGGCGGATATGCAGGTGAAAAAAGGTGTGATTACAGGCTATTATCCGGTGTCGACGGGAGAACGGACATATGCATGGATACCAACAATGGAATTGAGAGGAAATTAGGGCGTGGATACAAGAATGTATATTATGGCGCATAAAAAATTCCAGGTGCCAGATAAAAATGGATATATCCCATTACAGGTTGGAAGCGCATTAAATGAAGATTTGGGATATCAGAAAGATGATACCGGTATACAAATTTCAGCAAAGAATAAGACGTATTGTGAATTGACGGGTATGTATTGGATATGGAAAAATATTCAATGCGATAATGTTGGAATTTGTCATTATAGAAGATATTTTGTACAGGATGAATTACTTACTATTGAGTATATGGAACAATGTTTAAAAAAATATGATATTATTGTGCCGGATAGTGGAATGACGATGTATGAAAATGTATATAAACATTATGAAAACAGGCATAAGATAAAAGATTTAAATATTTGTGGTGAGGTGTTATTACAGAAATATCCGAAGGATTATGCTGCATTCAAATGGAGCTTAGAAAGAAATTTTATGTCGTTAGGAAACATGGTAATTACATCCAAAACACTTTATGACGAATATTGTAGCTGGCTGTTTGATATTTTATTTGAAGTAGAAAAAAGAATCAATATTGAAAACTATGATGATTATCAGAAACGTGTATTTGGTTTTTTGTCAGAACGATTATTTCGGACCTGGTTATTAAACAGACCGTTAAAGGTTAGAGAAGAAAGAGTTTTGTTTATAGATGAACAATAAACATAAAATTTTCAGTGAGGGTGAATAGCTATGGAAAAAGCGATTGCAATCATTACAGCACGGGGAGGTAGTAAGCGGATTCCTCGTAAAAATATTAAAGAATTTTGCGGAAAGCCAATTATTGCATATTCAATTGAAGCTGCGAAAAAGAGTGGCAGGTTTTCAGAAATCATGGTATCGACAGATAGTGAAGAGATTGCGGAAATATCAAGAAATTATGGAGCAAATGTTCCGTTTCTTAGGAGTAAAAAAACATCGGATGATTATGCAACAACTGCAGATGTTTTGATGGAAGTGCTTGATGGCTATAAGCAGCGGGAAAGAGAATTTGAATATACTTGCTGCATTTATCCAACGGCACCATTTGTCACGGAAGATAAGTTGATACGTGCCATGGAAATTATGGAAAGACAAAATCCGGTAGCGGTTATGCCGGTGGTGCAATTTTCATATCCACCACAAAGATGTTACGTGGTGGATGAAAATGAACGGATTCATTTTAAATTCCCACAATATGCTGCAGCAAGATCGCAGGATTTAGAAAAGCAATATCATGATGCAGGACAGTTTTATGTATATCAGACAAAAGATTATTTGAAAAATAAAGGAATGGTGTGGGAAAATATTATGCCAATCATTGTTTCTGAATTAGAGGTTCAGGACATAGATAATGAAACGGACTGGGAGCTTGCAGAAATAAAGTACAAGATAATGTGTGAAAAAAATAAAGGAATTTTATAGAATGATACAGTTTAGGGAAAAAATACAAAATGGTATATATGTAATTGCAGAGATGTCTGCAAATCATGCAGGAAAAATAGAAAATGCATTTAAAATTATTGAAGAAGCAGCAAAAGCAGGTGCAGATTGTGTAAAGATCCAGACATACACAGCGGACACACTGACAATCGACTGTGATGATGATGCTTATAGGCTTCATGGTGGTCTGTGGGATGGATATAATTATTATCAATTGTACAAACAGGCATATACACCATGGGAATGGCAGCAAGCCTTGAAGGACAAATGTGAGGAGGTTGGAGTAGATTTTTTATCTACTCCTTTTGACAAAACAGCAGTAGATTTTTTGGAAGAACTTGGAGTTGAATTTTATAAGATAGCGTCTTTTGAATTGGTAGATATTCCATTGATAGAATATGTTGCCAGTAAGGGAAAGCCAATTATTATGTCCTGTGGAATGGGAAGTGAACAGGAGATAAAAGAGGCATTAGATGCATGTCACAGACAGAAAAATTATAATGTTGCATTATTAAAATGTTGTAGTCAGTACCCGGCACAATATGAGGATATGAATGTTTCGGTTATACCCGATATGAAAAAGCGGTTTGGTGTACCAGTAGGATTATCGGATCATTCATTGGGATCTTTGGCAGATGTAGTAGCTGTGTCATTGGGCGCACAGATTATTGAGAAGCATGTATGCCTGAGCAGGCAAATAGATAATCCGGATGCAGGTTTTTCTATGGAATTAAGTGAGTTTGCACAGATGGTCAAAGATGTTAGAAATGCTTATATTATAAAAGGAAAAGCAACTTATGAATTGACGGAGCATGAAAAGAATAGTTTGATTTACCGTCGTTCTCTTGTGGCTGTGAAATCAATTGCGAAAGGAGAAGCTTTTACAGAGGAAAATGTTAGAAGCATCCGACCGGCAATTGGAATTAAACCGAAATATTATTACGAATTATTAAAGAAAACAGCGAAGCAGGAATATCATTTTGGCGAGCCGATTTCCATAAATGAAATAAGTGAACAAAAAATTTTATAGAAGGAAGAATGATGATAGGGTTTCGTGTGGATGCGAATGAAGTAATCGCAACAGGACATTTAATGCGTTGTATCAGCATTGCTTTAGAGTGTAAAAAACGCGGGCAGCAATGTATTTTTTTTATGGCAGAAGACAAAGAGACAGAGCGGTTAAGGAAAGCAGGATTTCAATATTATATATTAAATAGTGACTGGAAAAATCTGGACAATGAAATTTCTGAGTTTCAAAAAATATTAGAAAATTATAAGTTAAATTATTTAGTAGTGGACTCATATCAGGCGACAGCGGGATATTTGGCAGCATTGGAGGAAATTCAGCCTGTATGTTATATTGATGATTTGAAGAGAGAAGTATATGATGTTTCAGTTGTAATTCATTATATAAGTCCGTTTAAAAATGATAGCTATGAAGAAATGTATAGAAATACACATACTGAATTGTTAAATAATATGAAATATGCCCCGCTCAGACCTGAGTTTCATTATAAAAAAGAGAAAGTTATCCGAGAAAAGAGTATTCTTATAACTACAGGGGGGACAGATTTTTATAATGTTGCAGGAAAAGTTGCAGCATTGTGTCAGAACAGCATGCAGATAAAAAGTTATAAAATACATCTTATTATTGGAAGCATGAATCAGCATGAAACGGAACTAGAACAATTAGCGGAGAAATATACGAATATTATTTTACATAAAAATATAACAAATATGAGTGATTATATGAGATTATGTGAGGTGGCGGTATCGGCTGGCGGAACAACATTGTTAGAGTTATGTGCATGCAAAATACCAACAGTCTGTTTTTCTTTTGCAGATAACCAGGTAAAGTTTGCAAATGATATGGGGAAAATTGGTGCAGTAAAATATGTCGGAGATGCGCGGAAAATTGAAGATATAGAAAATAAGATAGTTAAGCAATTGTTAATATTTATAAAGAATGAAGAAGAAAGAAAAAAATATGCAGATTGTATGGGAAAACTAATTGATGGACATGGAACGGAAAGAATAGCTGATGTATTATGTTAGAAGTTGAAATATAAAAATATATTGGAAAAAGGGAAATAAGTAAAAACAAATGAATGATAAAAAGATTGCTTTTATAATTGCAGTAAATAATGAACAGTATTTTGAAGAATGTTGTTTTTATATTCACAGGCTTTCTGTACCGGCTGGATATGATATAGATATTATTGCAATTCGTGAAGCTGATTCTATGTGTGCTGCATATAATGCAGGCATGAATAATAGCGATGCTAAATATAAAGTTTATATGCATCAGGATGTAATGATACGAAATGTACAATTTATTGAAAATATAATTAAAATTTTTAAACAGAATTTGAAAGTCGGAATGATAGGAATGATAGGTGGAACATGTATGCCTGAAACGGGAGTGATTTATCGTGCATGGGATATCGGAATGGTGGATTGCAGGGATCCGGATATGGCATATTATCTGGAAGGACAGCAGAATATGCCAAAGAAAGATGTGATTGTGGAAGCAGTAGATGGACTTTTGATGGCAACACAATATGATATTACATGGAGAGAAGATTTATTTACACATTTTGATTTTTATGATGTATCACAATCATTTGAGATGCGCAAAGCTGGATACCAGGTTTTAGTTCCCTATCAGAAAACACCCTGGGTGATTCATGATAGCGGATTTGCGAAGCTGACTTATTATGATGAAGAGCGAAAAAAATGTAAAAAAGAGTATCCACAGTATTTATATGCAGACAACGGGTTTGAATTTACATATGACAGAGAGTGGAATGAATTGAGTGAACTTCTTGCAGAGCAGGTAAAAAAAATGATTGAAGATAAAAATTGGGAGCAGGTTATTCCAATTATAGATTCTTATGAGAAAGCGGGAAGAAAAAACAGTTCTTTGGAAATGCTAAAAATTTGGAAAAATATATATGAAAAGGAAAGAACAAATAATTTTTTTAGTAATTGTAAGAATTACGAAGGCATGTATACAAAATATACGGCGGTTCGTTTCCTTTTAAGACGTATGGAATTAAACATGGAGGAAGATACGTATTTTGAGTTGATTTCTGCAATAAAGGCAAATGAGATTTCATACGATGCATTAATGGAAATTATATCAAGGGCAGTGGTTGACAAAGGCAATGTGATAAAAAAAATAGGTGATATATATAATAGAAATGGACAGACAGATTATTATAAAAAATGTGAGAAAGTTGAAAAACTGCTAAAAGATAAGTCGATACCGATTGCGTATTGTCAAAAATAATTACATTGAGCAATTATAATTGCTCAATGTAATTATCTAACCAAAATTTATCTATGTCATGTCCAAGCTTTTTATATAATTTCATTTGCATCGGAATTAAATCACTGTAGATTGAAATATTATAATCAGAAACTTCTTTTAGTACAGTAGCCTCTAATTGCTTGAAAAAAGAAAGCGATATTTTAAAATTACGAAGTTTGCCAAAATATATTGTTTCATAAAGATATGTATGAAGAAAATATAATTTGATTTCTTCATAGTATTCACGGAAAAAGGGAGTTCTTTTCATAAAGTTCCAAACAGCAAGTTGGACATTTGCATGCATTTTTAAAGTGTTCTCCTGTTCCATATCATGTCGCATTGTACCTGTATTGTTTTGTCTGTAAAAATAAAGTACATTATCCAGTATAATTATTTTGTTTGCGTAAAATAGAAGCGGATATACAAACAAAGGTTCTTCATAGATTGTATGTTCTGCATAAGAAACATTTGCAAGCTCAATTAAGCTGCGCCGGTATAATTTGTTCCAACAGCCATAAGTAATTTTTTCAGAAACTAATAATTGTTTACGTTCAATGGATGAAGTAATATTTATGACTTCGGGCGAGATGGTACGATTGGAAGAAACAGCTCCTAAATTTTCAGTGTAATAACAATATTCAAACTGAACAAAATCGGCATTATATTCAAGGGCTGCTTTATATACTACTTGAAGGAAATCGGATGTGACAAAATCGTCGGAATCGACAAATGCTATGTATTCTCCAGTTGCGTATTGTAAAGCTATATTTCTGGCACCTCCCTGTCTCATATTTTCTTCTAGTTTTAGTATGAGGATACTTTCTGGGTAGGCACATTCAAATTCTTGAAGCATATTCCAGGTTTCACCGTTATCCGTAGAAGCATCATCTACGAAAATTAATTCTATATTTTCTATTCCTATTGTTTGTTGTACTAGGGATAAGAAACATTTTGGAAGCCATTTTGTTGCATTGAAGCATGGAATAATAACACTTACTTTTTTTGACAATGATATTTACCTCTAAAAAATTGATGATAATATAATAGCGTAGACAGATGGATATTGCAATGTCATGATTGATTTCTTGTGATGATAAATTATAATAAATATAGATTGTAAATCATATCAGAAACAAATGGATATAGATGTAAAAAGGTTGCTTATATTTTGAACATAGGAGGAAAAATAATGATACCATACGGAAGACAGACAATTGAAGAGGATGATATACAGGCAGTTGTAGATGTTTTAAGATCGGATTATCTTACAACTGGTCCAAAGATAGCAGAATTTGAAAAAATGGTTGCGGATTATGTCGGGGCGAAATATGCGGTGGCGATTTCAAACGGAACATCGGCACTTCATGCGGCATGTTTTGCAGCAGGGATTCAGGCGGGGGATGAAGTAATTACAACCCCGTTAACGTTTGCAGCTTCAGCAAACTGTGTTTTATATTGTGGCGGAACACCGGTATTTGCTGATGTCAATCCAAAAACCTATAATATAGACCCGGAAGATATCCGCAGAAAAATTACCAATAAGACAAAAGCAATTATTGCAGTTCATCTTGCAGGACAGCCTTGCGATATGGACGAGATTCATAAAATAGCAAAAGAACATGATTTGATTGTCATTGAGGATGGTGCACATGGTTCTGTATATAAAGGGAAAAAAGTAGGAACTTTGTCGGATATGACAACGTTCAGCTTCCACCCGGTAAAACCGATCACAACAGGGGAAGGTGGAATGATCGTCACAGATAATAAAGAATTTTACCAGAAAATGATGTTATTCCGCGGTCATGGCATTACTCGTGACGAAAATCTGATGACACGAAATGATGGTCCATGGTTCTATCAGCAGTTAGATTTGGGATACAACTACCGCATTACAGATATTCAGTGTGCGTTAGGTTGCAGCCAGATGAAAAAACTGGACAGATTTTTGGAACGTAGAAAAGAAATCGTAGCGCGCTATAATGAAGCGTTTGCTGATTGCGAAAATATTATCACACCATATCAGCTGCCGGAGACAGAGAGCGGCTGGCACCTTTATATTGTACAGGTAACAAACTGTGACAGAAGAAAAGTATTTGAGGCATTAAGAGAACACGGAATTGCAGTGAATGTACATTATATTCCTGTTTATATGCACCCTTATTATCAGGAACATGGATATAAAGATGTTCATTGTAGGAATGCAGAGGAGATTTACTCACATATTATCAGTTTACCGTTATATCCGACACTTACAATGGAAGAACAGGATTATGTGATACAACAGGTTTGTGAATGTACAAAGAATGAGTAATAAATTTTATTTTTTATAGGATTGCAAATGAGGGAACGTTATAATGGAAAAAATTGCAAAACAATTGGTGTGGAACGTACTTTTTGAAAAGGCAGTTTCGTATGATGAAAAAGAACAATATATATCGAATTATAGAAATGAATTTCCTGAAGATGTAGATGTATATGCAATGGAAATAGAATTGCTTGTTCAGGGAAATAAATTAGAGGATGCCTACAATATTGCAAAAGTTGCATTAAGAAGAAATCCGTATTTAATTATTGTTCATTTCAATTTGGCAAAAATATGCGAAATGCAGTCAAAATATTTAGAAGCATATAGGCATTATTCTATTACTAAGTTTTTAGCTGGTTATGCAGAGGAAAAGGATATAGTACCGATATGTGAAAAATCAATGCAAACAGTATTGAAACATTTGGAGAAGTCAATTGAATTATTGCCAGAAAAAGAAAGAAAATTATTAATTGAAGAAGCAATTCCCAATATGCTTGGATGTGAGGCAAATCAATTTGGCTATAAAGAGCTTAGATTCTGTTCTTTTCAAAATATAATAGGAGATTATTATTTTGAATATGAAAAAAAATATATTGGGGTATATCAGGTACCTAATTATATTATTAATGCATTAAATAATAAAACGGCAATTGAGTTAAAAACAGAAATTAGAACAGTATTAGAAGATACACATTTACAATTGCCAAAGGAACCAGAAGAGTGGATTGTTCCAATAGCTGTGGAAAAAGTAAATACATTGCATCTGATACATCATGAACAACATGAGGATGTAAAGTGTTTGCAACGTCAGGCTAAGAATTTCTATTATTATCGAGTATGTGGGGGAAGTTCGATTGTATCTTCAGATAAATGTTATTATGGTGAGCCAATACCGATAAGAAAAGACAAGGAAAAAAAGAAACTTATTTTAAGTATTTTTGTGGATGGATTAGCACAGGTATTGTTAAATAATGGAAGATTTGTAGAACTTATGCCAAATACAGCAAGATATTTTGAAAAAGGCTTGATATGTACACAGGCGTATAGTTCTGGAGAATGGACATATCCGAGTATAGCGGGAGCAATGTCGGGGTTATCGACGGTACAGCATATGATGTTTCATAATGAAATCGACTGGAAACTTCCAGATGATGTAAAAACATTAATGGAATACTTTCATCAGGAAGGATACCATACAAGTATTTTTTCAGGGGATCGTCGTATAATTCCATCATATGGATATATAAGGGGGTGTGATCGATTTATTTATCAGCTTCAACATGTAGGATTTTCGGTAGAAAAAATGATAGGGAATGTCATAGATGAGATAGATGCATTGAAAGAGGTAAATCAATTTGTTTGGATGACCATTGGTGATTTACATGATGTTGTAGATGAGTTAATACTTCCAACAAGCGTAGCGACGAGTTTAAATGTAAAAGACAGAGATGTTAAACAAGGTGGAACGACATCTGTAAAACAATCGTATGATAGTTCAAAACAACATCAATACGAAAAAATGATGACATATATAGATAGATATTTAGGTATGTTATTTCAATTTTTAGAAGATACTTATGAAGATGATGAAATAATAATTTCACTATTTTCCGATCATGGTCAGGGATATTTGATACCTGATGGTGGGCAATTTTTAGGACCAGAGAGAAGTAATATTGCCTATATGTTTAGGGATGGACAGCATATTGGTCAAACAAATGAGATAATGTCATTGCTAGACTATACAGCGATTATGTGTAAACTAGCAGGAATAAACTATAACGAAAATAATGTATCAGGAAGACTTCCAAAAATATTTGGAGGGCAAGGAAGAAAATGGACACTTACAGAAAGCTTACACCCAAATGATTACTATCGGGCAGCGTTGGTAAATGAAAATTATAGATTTTACTTTTGTAATCCTAATGAAGCCAGATATGATGGTAGGTTTAAATTGGTTGAATATGTTACATACCTTACAGATAAGGATGGAAAGA